>Ga0307515_10004277_pt1 | contig 29646 bp, 26 predicted proteins | sample 17_EM_MG_FD_194513 | JGI IMG/M metagenome (GOLD analysis project Ga0307515, IMG submission 194513) | Populus trichocarpa ectomycorrhiza microbial communities from riparian zone in the Pacific Northwest, United States - 17_EM | ecosystem: Host-associated > Plants > Roots > Unclassified | place... | reverse complement strand
GGAGCCGTTTGCTACAAACCCGGACAAAACCGGCCTGTAACGGGTTTTCTTGAAACCGCTATATTACAAATGGTCTGAAAACACAACCGTTGCTAACACTAAATACCAGGAGATTTGGAAATAGTTTCCACCATCAATCTGCAGTTAGCCTTGCAGGGTATATATGCTTGCGACTGGAATTCATTGTTTTACAGGCACATATGAGAGCTAATCCATAAATGTGGAATGTTCTAGAATATATCATACTGCTGCAATTCAGTTCTGATCCGACAATGGAGTAGCTTTTCCTTCATTATTCACACAACTCTCCTCCAATGCACATACAAGTCCATCCATGTCTTCTAAGTCTAGAATGAGTTCATAAAACTGATCAAGGTTTTTGGCATTGGCATTGGGTGCAATAAGTCATTGCTTGAGGATGATGTTAAGTTCTGTTTTACCTAGGTTGGTATTTACAATAGAACGATAAAGTTGACATTGTTGAGGTGTAGCAAACAGACTAAGCGAGTCCCAGTCTTCATGCTGAAAAGATGGAACTTGTACAGTGTAATCAATTGGGGCTCCTGTGTGGAAAATATCTCCATCTCAGGTGGCTGGCTTTGTATATTTTTGTCTGCGAGTTTAAAGTCTAGCCTAGCTGACATGGAAAGATTGCTAGAATTTGGGTGAAGATGCGCATGAGTTGAATCATGGTGATGAGTGAAACCACTCTGTCAGGACAATATCTGGCCACACCAAGTGCAAATTATGGACTACATTGTTGAAGGTGAAAAGTTGGCAATTGAGTATGCTCTGGAAATGATTGTAGTGAGACTCCTATCACATGTCCTGAATCTTGGCATTCAGCGTACCTTAAATAAAACTTGAATGCTAGCCAAGCTTCATGACATTGTGGTACTATACACTATTTTTGGATTCGAGTATAATATCTTTCGCCCCCCATGTTTCCTTGTCGGGAATACAGGGACGATTCACTTCAATGTATTATTTTCAACTTTCATACAGGGAACAGTGTGAGTTACTGTCTTGGCTGTAACCTAGTAACGATTTCTTCACCACATAACCCCTCACCTTTAACTCAATATCATTGAGTTCTGCCGTTAAAAAACCATTCACATTTTTGCATTGACCTATTCAATCTCTCTCAACTAACTATCATCATGCTTCTTCAGATTCTCCTCACTTCAAACTGCAGTACACACTCAAACAGATCGACTTGTATATTTGCAAGACTGTAACAACGTTTGTTTGAGTAGGCATTCCATTGAGTGGGGGTAAGAGTGTATGTAGTACTAGTTTGTATATTATACATATATTTCTCACCAATTTGCTGAGATCAATGAACATTATATTGTTGACTGACATAGCCCCTCAGTGACCTTCATATCCACTCAGCGAGGGTCAGATCTGCCAACAACTGTCATAATGGCACCACCGTGAGTCCCGCTGAGATGGGCTACCAGTATTTTGATCTGGATTAAAGTACTCTGTACTTCTATGGTGAAGATCATAACCCAGTACATAAATGCTATGGGTAGCCAGTCTACAGTTACTGAAAGCCATGTGGCAGTCCAGGTATGCAAAACGAAGCAGGACAAATCGACAATTACTTTGTGGAGGGATATAAGATTGTACTCCCATCTGCGATGTGTAGCAGAATTGCATACCCAGATTCGTAAATCTAACTCAGACATTGAGTCTTTGATTTCAACTGACATGGACCTGACAAATAGTGGATTACCGATATTGGCAAGAAACTTGCTAATAACCTCCAAGATCTCCTGTGACGTATGCCGGATATGAAATTCAATGAACATGATGTCTGTACAATGCAAACAGTCATCTCATGCATAGACAGATGAGTCACCTGCAGAGCCACCAGTACACCCCAGGAAGCACCACCAAGTGCTGCCAGAAAGTCAAAGATCGCAATGAGCCCTGCCACAAAGCCATATGCTGCATTAAGCCCCATGCCATAGATTGCATCAGCTTCTTCATTAGACCACATTATAGTACCATCTCCTACACTGGCCAATAATCACGCTTCAGATATTTGTTTTTGGTCGACTTCACGTCCAATGTTGAACACAACGTCATTTCAACAAAGGGGAGATTTCGTAGTGTGGGGCAGAGATACCACTTGTAGAGGCATTATACAAAGGGTGGTATCATTTGCAATACCACTGCCTGCAGTTTCAGCATTGTCTGTGGTTTCAGGGAATGTTCAGTTGCCAAGTTTTGACCTATCTCAGACCATGAGCTCTGGCAGAGCCCTCTGGTAACCCTTTTTCCACACAATAATTCATGTAATCACTCACCACTTTCACTCATAGATCTCTGCAGAAGGAGGCAAAATCATGGTGCAATTAGCTTATCAGTCCAATCTGTTGTAGGAGGCACCTCACCTGGAAACTGATACAAAATGCCCAGAGAAGACTGTATCGATCATGTTATCATGTGAATGGAAGGTGATTACCTTGTAGATATTACAGAAGAGTTGAAAAGGCCTTCACTTCAGAGAGACTTCAAAAAGAACGCAAATGGACTCCAGTGTAATGACCAACTTGTTGCCTGGATTATAGGGCAATATGATCTAGAAATACACTTGCAGGCTGTTGACTTCTGTTTGGTGAGCACAATGTCCACCCAGGGCAATAGTCTGGTATTCAGAATTGCACTGAATAATTGCCCATTGTACAAATTGAAGTGGGACAACTGTTTGAACTTTGCTGAAATTGAAGGCTCTCTGATGGTGACACGTGTTACCATCAACATGACCATCATGGTGGGTGACACTGAGAATGAAGTCACATATATAAAGAACACCCCCTCGACCTGGAATGAACATCGACTATTAGTGCACAACAAGTGGTGGAAGACAGTGTACCCTTACTTATGAACTTTCTAGATAGTTGCAGAAATGAAATAAGTGCTGATGAATTGGATGACATGGAGGAGGAGGATGAGGCAGAGGACGGGGAAGGGATTGAAGAACAACACCACATGCCAGAGGACAACATTGATTCTGAACCATGTATCTTGCTGAATATTAACTTAGCACCACCCAGAACTTCGCCCAGCCAGACTGTCACACTGGAGGATCTGGATTTTGAGATTGAAATGCTAGAAGAATTAGATCTGATAGACGCTGCCTACAATATTGCCATAATGGATGTATAGGCAGGGAACATCTCCAATATTCAAGCACAGAAGGAGGACTAGGCTGATAATGCCAATGTGGACTGGTGAGTTACTGTCCTTCTCATAGAAGTTACTGACAGAGCTGTACAGCTACTGTCAGAGCTCAGCTGCCATCAGAGATACTGTCAGAGTTCAGCTGAGGTAAAAGCGACTGTCAGTGTTGATATCAGAGCTCAGCCACTGTCTGATCAGTTGTCAGAGCTACTGTTAGAGCTCAGCCACTGCCAGAGCTGCTGTCAGATTATTAGAATGAAGTCAATTTTTTCTTGCAGGTTGGGAGAGCTGATGGATAACCAGGAAGTTCAGAGAGAAAACTTGGAGGAGTCAATGGCAGCTTTAGGCATCACCATAGACATCAGAACTTCCAAGTCACTCCACAAACCCATGCAGTAACAACATCAGCAATTTCTTGTAGTGAAATGGATCCCCAAGAAGGAGAATTGCTTGGTGAAATGCGCTACATTGTTTGTTGGCTGATGACTGCAGTACTGGCAAGGTTTGACCCTGGTGGGCTCTTGAGATATACTGTTCACCACACTAGCAATCATCACACTCTGACAGCAGTAGATTTAATATGGCACTAGGTCACTGTCAATAAACAAAAAATCAACAATCTACCATCTGGATTTGACAAATGTGAAATCAACATGAATGGCTACAAGGTGAAGGTTGCATGGAGCTAGATGGTTGGAAGGGAGCCACAAACACTGCTGTGGGAGGTCTACCTCCCAACCTTAAATCTATGGTTTGACCAGAATACAGACTACTATAGTGACTTCAGGCTAAGGTTGAAATAGCCCTAAACCAATGGTGGCAGAATGGACAGCTGCAGTAACTCAGTCCACTGAGTTAACTCCACATCACCACTAAGGTACTTCTTCCTGGTGGAGGGGATTCCATTGAGCTACTCATTTTGGTAAACCATGAAGACTAGTTGTTATCACAATGGTTGAGACTATCTACCAGCAGTTCAACCAAGCAAACACTGATTGTTCAAACTATTGGGCCCTGCTTAATTTCATTGGGTGATTGTGAGTGTTGCCCATAGATTGAAATCAATCAGGACTCCAATCGGCAAGTTTTGGAAGGCTAATAGCGTATTGGTTGATATGTTCTCCTGCGATTGCAATGTGCATATGGTGTCCTGTATACTCCATTTTGATCCGTAATGCAAATCAATGTTAATGGCAACCATGTTGTGACAATGGTATCGAAGACTTGTGCTGAATGCTGTGTTGTCTTGAGGGTTCAACCAAGTTGACCATACAGCTGCCTGAACATGTTTTCAACTGTAGTCTGATCATTGCTGACCATTGGATTACGGACAGGATTAATGGATCTGGTGCTCAACTTGACACTGGGTTCATGCGAATTACAGATCTGGACAAGAATGGTGCAGAATCCAGATCACCTGTGCACTATACAATAATGACTTGGGATGCATATATGTTGCCCCAAATCAGTTAAGTAGGGTAATTACGAAGTGCCATACAATGATTAGATATAGCATCCAGGCAGTACTGCTACGAGAAGACTTTTGGGAAGCATGCTATTGCGGTTCTCCCAAGCATCTTATTGCGGCAAACAATGGTGAGCCATATCCCATTCAAGAACCCAAAGCCCATCATCAACATCCCTCCAGAGCATATATTCACCCAACTTGATAGATTCTTGAAGACTGCTGGACCCAAACAGTTGGACAGTATTACATTTGTCTGTTGGACAGTAGCTATATGGGGTTCAGGGACAGAATTTTGTGGTATGCCTCAGTGCAGGCTACATCAATTAGCCAGAGGAAGCCATTGTTGGCTGCGTATGCATCTAATCTCTGTAGAGCTCATTCATGGCTGTACAATGATGGATGCAGATATATCTCCATTAACAGCATTATGGACAGAACTCTCTGGGGTTGCTGACATCGGTAGACTGACCCTGATTATGTCAAGGTCAGTTATTTCTAAGTTTGCAATGGCTTTACCAAGAAAGACAGATTAAATACCACTGTATGAGATTGTCAGGTGCATGACTTATGGTCTGATTGAGGCTGCATTGCACTTTAGGGCTCCAAAGTTGGCTTCACTCAAATAATATCTCCAGAACACATAACTGTGAAAGACCCAGGAGGGAAGGTGAATCTATGGGTATATTGGCCACTTACCAAGTGGCTCATCACACAGGTTTGCACTTCTTTACATTTCCACTGTCTATCCCTCACATCAAGTCTGAAATTCAACTGAAATGATCATCAACTTTGATGATTAACTTGGACATTGACTCTTTGTATGATAATGATACTAACAGTATGCAGTGCAGCCGCCTCTTGAGGTACAATTGTTTTGCTACCCATAGCTCAATGAGTGCCAATGCGCTTTCCTTCATGAAGTTGTCATTTATCAACCACAGCCTGGTAAAGGTCCTTGTCTTGCCCTATCTGTCAACCAATGAGATTTTGAACCTACATTATAATTGCTGAAATTCCTTCATGGTTGATCAGATTGCAAAGTACTCAGCAAAACATCAGGCCTGGTAGGGTATCTGTCAGATTGCTCAACGGCACACATAATACATAACTTGATTGCTAGTCCACCCCACAAACAATTGGATGATTGCAAACACCCACTGGATAAACCAATGACCAATGCTATAAGTGCTGGTGGTTGCCAGAAGACTGCCAATATGGATATTGATCTTAATGCTGATCAAGTATATGATACCTTGATTTGAAAGATGTCCCCACAGGCACTCTGGTCTGCTGTGATTGGTCAATATAATGATACAATAGATGTTGGTTATTTTGTGATCTTCCTATAATTTCCTCTTTTGGGTTTGCATTTGGTTCCATCTTGGTTTGTTCATGGGTTTGGGGTCTCTCTTTTTGGTTTGCAGTCATTGTCTCTGTGTCGGTTTCGGATTTGCTCTGTTGGGTTTCTGAGTTAGCTCTCTTGGGTATCTGGGTTTGTTTGGGTTTCCTGGTTTGCTCTACTGGGTTTTGGACTGCATTGGGGTAATCTCACTATTGTCTTGTTGATAGGTGTTGAGCTGTATAGATGGCTTGTACTGACAAATGGTGTAATACTGTTGCTGACTGTGACTGCTGACTAGCCTGACTGCAACTCTGACAGCAGCCACTCTGACAGCAGCTACTCTGACAGCAGCAACTGTGACAGTAGCCACTCTGACAGCAGCCACTCTGACAGCAGCCACTGCGATAGCAGCCACTCTGACAGTGGTCGCTCTGACAGCAGACACTCAGACCCCAGCCACTGTGATAACAGCCACTCTGACAGCAGTCACTCTGACAGCAGCTCTCGGACAGCAGCCCGCAGACAATAACTCTGACGATAATGACAGAACTGCTCTGACAACAACTCTCCAAAGCATGTGCCATGACCATTCTTGGTGGACATAGTCTTCATTATTTAACATTGTGAAATCTCTACTAGTAAGTGCTCTTGCAGCATATTGCCCAGTGAGTACTCTACACTCTAGACATCAATAAACCATGGTTTTGATACTTGCTCTAAAACACTGAAGGGACACTATCACTGTAGATGAAAACAGAATCCCTCAATACCAATTGAAGCTAATACTTACCCCCAAAGACTTAAAGAAGTTAACAAAATGAATTTGAGCCACGGGAAATTATTATTACTATCTAATGAGGTTTCAATACCACCCGGTTGTACATTCCAGATTGTCATTATTATGCATTCACCTCAGAGATATGAGACCCACTAAGAGTGCAGACAATGGATACTTTAAAGCATTCAAATATGAATTGGACTTTGCATGCATTTGTTGCTCATCGCTGAAGTGCGGATATGCAGAGTAGCCACTCCTCTATTCATCTCATTGACAGATTAATTATCATTAGACCAGGATTATTTGAGGCATTTGGACGAGTGGCCAGTCATTGTAGGTTTGTTTTGTAGAGAACATTGTGGGTAGAGAATTGAAATCTATGCTGTACAAGAATATAAATTCTTGTGCCTGTAATGGGTCTCCCAAAGTACTCCACAACCTATATATCTACTACACATGTGCAACATAAAGTTGCCAAGATTAGCAGAAGTAACACACCGCAAATTACATTGGGTGCATGAGATTGATTCAGCTACCCTATCACTGGGCCACACAGTAAACTATGATGGTTCTGTGACATTGATTCATTCTTTTCAATTATATCGCGTAGTTGTTAGTGAAATATACCAATCAAGCACAACTTGGCTGTGACCAGGTTGTACTAACAGGTCACTTTCACAAGGTCATTGTAACAAGGTTGCTCTCAACAGGTTGCTCTCAAAAGGTTGTTCTGAAAAGGTTGCTCTGAAAAGGTTGCTCTGACAAGGTTGCTCTGACAAGGTTACTTCCACAAGGTAATGTTGACAAGCACATGGTACTCTAAGGAATGCAGTACCAATTTCGTGTAGCTGACACTAACTACACAGTGTACTACGAATCTGGAAACAGCAGTTGTCATGAACTGTGGCTTCTGTACCACAGATCTTACATTAGTGTAAGGCACTATGCTTAGTGTATACCACCAATCTACTGTTGTGCCTTGCAAATTGTGACAAAATCCTCACACAACACATTCTCTACAAGAGTCACAGTCATTACCAGTAATAATAAGCATTTCATTGTCAAAACTCTGGCTTTAATGCAATGGCCATACTCCTCAGCTGTAGAGATACAGCAGTTTGGAGGGTTAGCTAGTAATTGGAGTGGCCTGCAAGGTCCAACCAAACCATTCTCAGCTTTCTGTGTAGGGATATCAAGACTTAACTGCCCTTATCCACTTTGACAAATACAAACAACTCCCCAGAGGAATATGCATCATCCCACAATGGACCGGATCAGACACCTTCTGAAAGTTATTTGTTGCCAACTTCTGGATATTGGAGTGCTGCTCCACAAACCACATCAACCTCCAACAATGTGCAGTTTCATGATGCTATACTACATGCAATGGAATATTCCAAATATAAGGCCTCCATTTTGTGTATTCTCACATCAGCAAAATTTAAATCAGTCCAGAAGCCACATGCAAACCTCCCAGACACTCTGGTTGACCTCACCCATACTTCTAAGTAATGCCAGACACTCCCAGGCCCCCCTGGAGCTAAGCAAAGTGCTCTGAAACTCCGCAAGAGCATGTTGAGGTGCTGCTGCTAGCACCTGCAGTTAGGGAGGTCCATTCAGGATAGTCCGATATTCGACTTAGAGGATAGTCAAATTTTGGAGCTGCTGAGACCTCTGCCCAGCTTTGCGGGAGACTCAGTGGCATATTTTCACAGCAATTATTCTGAGGGTTGCATAACGACAAAGCATTTTGTCTATCACATTGGTCATTGTTATAGTCAGATGATTCGTGACATGACAATATGGTATGTAGTATCTATGAAAGTCTTTTGCTGTATGTACATACAGTCAATCTGGCTGCAGACGGTAGTTGGGTATAATTGGGGAAGGCTATGGTGGTGGGAAAATCTGTTTCGCACCTCCACTGCCATTCAGTTTGGCAATGGTGAAACCAGCGCGGGATATATAGAGGTACAGAGATAATGGAAATGGACTGAGTGATGGGGTGGGGGGGGGACATATGGAGATACTGCGCTAACAGAGATGAACTGAGCCACTGGGAGTAAATAGTTGGGAGACCCGAGGGTAGATACACATCTCATTATACAAAATACACAGTCTATCTGTTACTGCAATTTGTCCCACACACTCTTGGTGAGGTTTCAGTGATCCACACAATTTGCTTGGTTCCTAATGGCCAGGTAACCCTTCATATCCTCAGACTCTCTTCCTACACTCATTGAGCCAGAAATGCTATTTCTCACAAATTCCTTTCAGATAACATCAGAGCTCTGCCGTGTCACCAAAACATGATTGTGTGAACTTAGAAATGGACTTGTAGGCTGGGATTGAGTGTGTATGGAGATTCACTTGGAGTCGAAGATGGAATGAACTTGGAGATGCACTTTGAGGCCATAATCGAGAGAGGTTCGAGATGCACTTGGGGGCCATAATCAATGTAGATTGGGGGAGTACTTGGAGGCAGTTTAGCTGAAAGTGGTAGATCCGGAGGGAAGTGCAACAGGAGCTCAGACTCAATTCATTGGTTATCTGACCATTGTGGGAATGTAGAGAATTGAGTTCAACAAGGTCAGCCGAGATATGAGAGACTGGCTGGGAACAGTGAACAGTTTTTCTTGGGATGATGCAGTACTCTGTGTATTCAGTATCCTGTGGATGCCGTACTCAGTGTAAGCTCAATATCATGGGTTGGAGAGATATAGAGGGAGGACATAACTTCGTGTTCTTAGGTGATGGTAGAGTTCAGGATGAGAAAGGGAGAAGTTGAGAGAAGATCGGAAATCATTGTGACAAATGGGGACTGAAGATATTTGAGCGTGCGAGTCGATTAACGATTCCAGATACAGCAGGTATGACTCCTGATTCTGTCGGTAATTACCCGACTTCAGGTCATTCAAACCCAATCGGGCATGTTGTACCCCTAATTTCTCATATCTACTTGTATTCTCTACATCATTCCCATCTTAATCCCCCATCTCTTTGTCGTCCACAACTCTACCATCATCTCATCACACAAAGTTGAGTCATCCCTCTCTATCTCTCTATGCTATGATTATGACTTAACACTATTTAAAGCATACGCCAAGTACAGCATACACCAAATACATCATCCACCGAAGATTTTCTGTCTTCCCTTCATTTGCACGATTACAAGTTGACCCCGGAATGTAGCTTCAGCTTCCGGCATGCCTCTCTATAAGATTAACTGCCACTTGCCAGCTCTCCATGAGAGCTCAAAGGTAAAGTCACCTTGTCTCATTCCCACAGTTGGAAGTTAACTACATGATGAATAGAATCTCTGCACCAGGTGTGCCTCCCATGGACTGCCTCCAAGTGATCACCAAAATTCGCTCGAACACAGCCTCAGAGTGCATCTTTAAGTTCACTTGATCATGGCTTCCAAGGTAGCACAATCATGAGCTGCAAGTGCATGTCAAAGATTGCTCGGTTACGGCCTCCATGTTTGAACAATCATGGCCTCCCAGTTCATATCCATACTCGCTCGATTACAGACTACATGTGCATCTCTGGGTTCACTTGATCTTGGCATCGATGTGCATCTCAAAATTTTCTTGCTCATGGCCTTGAGGTGAATCTCTGAGATGGCTTGAACGTCATCTTCAGGCACACTGCGAATAGCTCTAAAGCACCGACTGCAGCCTGTCGAGATTCACAATGTGTAGAAATGGTAGCTATGTAGATACATCGATACATGCATGCATAGATGAGAATACAAACTGGACACATGAGTTTTAACAATTGTGGAATGATAAGTAGTAGCTACGATTTCCAGGCGCACCACCTGGGTTTCAAAAGAAGATATTGTTTTTCGCAGACTGTTCTACCGTAATTGGAGGTGCTCCCAGGCTTGTCGCTGGTGCTCCCAGGCTTGTCATTGATGCTCCCAGGCTTGTCACTGGTGCTCCCAGGGATGTCGCAGGCGCTCTCAGGTATATCGCTGGCGATTCCAGGCTTCTACCTGGCACTTCGAGGCTTGCTGCTGGTGCTCTAGGGCTTCTTTCCAGCGCTCCCAGGATTGACTCCGGCGCTCTCAGGCATGTCGCCACAGCTCCTAGGCTGGATGGTAGAACTCCCAAGCCTGTCACCGGTGTATCCAGGCTTCTCAATGGTGCCCCGAGCAACTCCCAGGTTCGTCTCTGGTGCTCCCAGGCTTGTCATTGGTACCCCCAGGCTAATCATTGGTGATCCTGGGCTTCGGGTTGGCACTCCTAGGTGCACTGAGGTTTGTCGCCAGCAATCCCTCGCTTGTCGGTAGCGCTCTGGGGCTTGTCATTGGTGCTCCCAGGCTTGTCGCCGGCGCTCACAGGTACTCCCTTGGTTGTCACCAGATCTTCTATGTCATAGCTGTTTTTCACCAGCACTCCCAGGTCCACCTGAAGGCCTCTGTATCGGGCCCAGTAGCATCTGAAGGCCACTCCATCAGTCCCGTCAACTCTGGGATTGGGCTACCCTGTAATTCTGGTCAGACAACTCCCTGACACTCCCTGAGGCTCCGAGAGACAAAAATACATTTTGCTGATGCAGGTCTGGTAAGTTTCTGTTGCCTGTGGAGCACCAGTGGGGAGATCTGGCCGGACTTGTGAGAGTGTACCATTCACAGCAACTTTGGCCCAGTTGACAATCATTGCAGTGAAGGCCATATGTTGCATTATCAAATTCCACATAGCTAGTGGTATCCACAGAGTGAGATTCCAGAGTGGTTACAGGAAAAGAGTGTCTTAGTGTTGCATAATATAGGGGTCAGAGGGCAAGAACATAATGGGGAAGTTTGGCAGGTTACTGAACTTTAACAAGGTGGTATAATATCATTTCTAACTTATGGAATCTATAATGGACTCTGAATATGGGAAAGTCTAGTATAACTTTGACTCTGAAATGGGAGACCCAAAATATACTGTATAACTTTGATACTGCTAATTACCCTAACTCTGTCAATCTTGCCAAATCTGATAACCGCTGTACTCTGATACAGAAAGCACCCCCACCTATAATATCATGTTTATTCAATTTTGACCTAGGGGACCCAATGTATGCAGCATAACTTTGACTCTGACAATTACCTTTACTCTGACAATTTCCCTAACTCTGACAATTACCCTAACTATGACATTCACCCTAACCCTGATGATCACCCTAACTCTGACATTCACCCTAACTGTTACAATCACCCTATCTCTGACAATCACCCTCACTGTGACAACTACCCTACTCTGACACTGGAAGTAACCTTGGCTACACACATATTACTTCAACTCTGACATGGAAGACCCAACATATATGTTATAATCTCAACAGTGAGAATGAACTTGGTTCTGATACATTGATAGCATTACTTCAACTTATGCATGGACGATAACTGTCACTGGAATTGAAAGTATTCGGTCTAGATTGAACTCGGACAATATTGATGTCATGCGACGGAAGATTGAAATGTTCTATACATTAGATGGAGATGAGCCATGGATTCCATGCACACAAGAAGCCAATACACCCAACCTGAAACTGAACAATATTATACAATGCTCTCAATGGCAAGCAGAATCAAATCTGGTAGCAGCGCCCACGCTGATTCTAGAAACTCCGGAGGCAGGATAGGCCACACTGAGCAACATCCCAGTGGCAGGTTCCAGGACAGAAGAGGCCACAATAATGAACCTCCGGCACCAGCAGCCATGGGACTCACTCCTAGGAATATGTCTGACAACAGCACCATTCTGGGGGCGAAAACCGCAGCACAATGAGAGTGGAAAGTCAGCTGAAGGGTACATGCATTAACGATGAAAATGAATACATATCCGTATGTTGAAGTTTCTTCTTATTAAACACTCGTAGTTATTCTTCCCACTTGCACAATCAAGGTGTGGTAATCACTCATTCCGCTTGACATTGTTGTCCGACTTGGACTGGTTCTCTGTGCGAACACCTAGTTCTTCCAGTAACCAGTACCATATTAGTAGGAGCAGAAATGACAATCCCTTGTTTTGACTCTGACTATTCCTAGTTGTGAATACCTAGTGTGTGTGACAATTAGCAAAGGGAATGTAGATGCTAAAATCTCCACCTCTGCATTGACCGACAGTACCTAGGTGGGATCTACCGCTCTTTCTCCTGGCAACCAAGGGAGGGTGGGTAATGACCACACAAGCACCCAATATTAAACTCTCTCGTTGACAATACATAGTCAATTCTTTCACCATTTGACACTCCTCCGGGGAAGTAAGAGCACCATGCTTTGCAGGTCAGAGCAATATTGCTTACTTGGATGTGACTTTATGCAACCTCCCTAACTCAGGCAACACCTACATGCAAAAGCGGCATAGATCTCCCATCGCTATGGGCCACCTCCAAATGTGTAAGAAATGTGACATCAGGGCGACGAATTAATGTTGGCTCATTGCCCAAGGTATCAAGATGAGCAAAGTAGTTTTTGAGAACCCCTACTGAGTTGAAGTTAACAAAGTGTCCAACTCATGCTGCAAGGTAGTGTATAAACTTCTGAGTACAGCAAACAAGGAGTTTGACATCTCAACAGCAGCTAATTACACAGTAAGTATTTGCATGGTTCAAGTCCTGCTCAGTAGCACTGACAACCAGGCTCGCAGTGCATAAATGAGCTACCTGGGTTCTCATCACCACGCAGCCACCTGAGAATGTATGCAATCAATGAGTGACTTGCATTTGGACTGTTTTGAATGGTGTCCACCAGAGGCTGGCAACAATAGTAATCTCGCCTTGCATATACCAGTATGATCATTGACACTGAAACAGTAAAGTAAAACTGAATTCCATTGATTCTATTAATATCCTGACAATCAACTAAGATACCAAAAAAGACATTTCTGTATTGTTCTGTATTAGGTGCAAGGGCGAAAACCTGCGTTAAAAACTGACATTGTATTCTCATGTGATGGCCATATACATTCCACTTTGCCAATGCGGCAACACCAGAGTATTTGTCAGTTGCTATAACTGTAGGAAAATATTTCTTGCACAACTGGGCTGGTGGCAGTTCCCTCTGTGTGGCATTTGAAGCAAATATGCACCGGGGAATGTGAAGCACTGTTTTGGATACATGTATCTGCCATTCTGGCAAGTACATATTGTAATCTATTCAATCAGTGGAAAACCATCCCACTAGAAATGCAAAACAATATCCTGGCTATATATAGGTACAGGATATAGTCAAACAATGGTAAGGATCAGAAGGTATCTGTTTGCTCTCATTGCAATCCGGAGACAGTAATCAAAAACCATGAGGTGAAGCTGCAGATATTTGAAGTACATATCGAGTTGATGTGTTGGGAAATAGTCATTTCACCATGTGTAATGTACCATAATCTGAATGACCTCCAGAAGTCTACAGTAACAAGCATAACGGCTGAAAATCCAATCCAGCCCAGAGCCATTCGATGTAATTCGGAAGATATACCTGTGACATACAGTAAGCACATGGCAATATGGGTATCTTACTTCTTTACATGGAGCAACTGATGAAGTGCTCTGGGTGTGATAGCGAGAGTGTTTGTGCATGACATGGTGTAGTCAAGCATGCTAGATCTGCACTGTGGGTCATTTGGCAGAGGCTACTTGTGCAATCACATTGCCATGCTAGAATTCATGGTTGGTTGTCAGAGTAGTCGCCATGAGTTTATCAAAGGCTCTGTATGCTATCACCCTAGTCTTGTCGGTGTCCATTGTCAGCTGTCAGAATCCACATTTATAGCCACCCTGATCTTGTCAGAGGCTTCTCATACTATTGCCCTGCTCAAGTCAGAGCCCTTCTTCAGCTGTCACAGTATGCACATATAGTCTCTGTGATCTTGTCATAGGCTTCTCATGCTACAACCCTGGTCTTGTCAGAGCCCAGACGACAGCAGTCAGACTCTGCATGTATAGTTGCTGTGATCTTATCACAGACATCTCATGTTATAGCTCTTGTGTTCACTGAGCCCACATTCAGCTGTCAGGGTGGGCATGTATAGATGGCTTGATCATGTCAGAGGTTCCTCATGCTCACGTCTTGACCCATGGTCTATTATCCGAGTCTGTATGTATTTCACTAATTGCTATTCTATTTATAGTTTTAGAACCATTTCTGAGTGGAATGAAATTTAGTTAGTTTTACATCCATTGTATTCCTTGTCATAATTGATTAAATTAAAGATATAGTTTAGGCTTGAGCAGCAGTCAGTTCCCAGTGTGAATTACAGTCGCCTGATTCCACCACATGGTACTAGGTCCCTCCTGATCTTTACCATTAATTGGGTCAATCCTGTCCATATGCTTAGCCAGGATCCTTTTATTCATTTCTGGTGGGATACTTTCCCATTGTTAAAATAGATCACCATATGTACATACTAAATGCAAGATATGGGTGTCTGAAACAATGCTCTGCATACCCTTGTATGTATCTGCTTTGAGTACCTTGTAGAGGAAACTGCCACCAGTGCAATTATCCAAGGAATGTTTTACAGCAGTTGCAGCAAATGACAAACACTCTGGTGTCAAGTCATTGGTAAAGTGGGACGTATGTGGCTGTCGTGTGACATTATGCGTTGAATTCCTGAATAAGGATTTTGCTGTCATGTCCAATTGCAAATGATGCAGAAAAATCGTTTGGGGTAGGTGAGTTGGTTGTTACGTGATTAACAGAATCATTGGGGTTCAGTCTTACTTCACCCTTGCAGTCTAAATAATAATACTGGTATATGGATACAGGGATTCGCTTTGTTACTAGAGTTAGGTGGTCATCATTCCAAAGGGTCCGAAACTGGGTAGCCTATTGCCCAAGAGCTACTTTACAAGCCTGCTTGACAACCATCGCTCGGGCACCTGATTGGCAATCTGTGAGCTTGGCTGTCACTGCCACAGAGCCATGTTCGGAGCATTCGAATACTACCTGCCTCGAATGCTGCTTTTGAGTCGTCAAATTCCTTGATTGCCATCCTTAGAATTTGTTGTGCTTATCAGTAGCTTTTCTCAGACAGTTTGTCGACTTAGTAGGTATCCTGGCTAAGAATTGTGCAAAAGATCAGATCCCAGGCAATGTCCCACCAACGCTTTGGCACCCTGTTGTCACCCACTTTATGCTGGTGCCGGTGGCCAGTATCAGTGGGGTACATATTCCACTGCTATATCTGGGTGTTGCCTACGTCTGAGAGGTTGTGTAAAGTATAAGCCAGTATGGGAATGTTGCTCTTACCTGCTGAGCATGGTGCTCCTGGCTCCCTGGAGGAGTGTCATGGGATGATTGCAATAACTATGTATTGTGAGCTAGAGGGTTTAATGGTGGATGTGAGAGTGCTTATTACCCCTCCTGGGTTGCTGGGAGAAAGAGTGGTCGATAACCCCACGGTATTTTCAATCTGCGATGCAATGGTGGACATTTCTGCATCTACTTGCCCACCACTGGTTGTCAGACATAATTGGTGTTCCCAACTAGGAATAGTCAAAGTCAAAGTCACAGATGTTTATTTCTGCTCATACTAACCCATTGCAGGTTGCTGGAGAATGACTTCATGTTCTCACCTATAAATTGTCACAGTCTGAAACAAATGTCAAGCTGGGTGTATCACTAACCATCCTTGGTTGCTCAAATTGAAACACTGACTACAGCTATTCGCTATACGGGATCTTCCATGTATAGATAGAAGTATATCATTGTGGTTATTACAATCACCCATCGGCCGGCTTTTGGAACTCTGTTTACCACTGTTATCACTCCCGGATTGCTGCTGTTGTTGGTCACTTTCATCGGTACGCATTGCATGGCTAGTGGCCCTGGAGAATTGATCACTTCAGCTGTTGCTGCTGCCACCCTGGGTCCTGCCTCTGGGGTTTTGATCATAGTGGCCACTGCTGCCTCCAGAATTTCTAGAATCCTGGCAGGTGTTGCTGCCAGATCTGGTTCCATTCACCACTGTGTGCTTTGTATATTGTGCAGGTTCGCCTAGGGTGCATCCAATTCGCATGTACATGAAATCCGCCGCTTTTCACAGTATATTATATAGTGCATTGCTATCTCCCATCATCTAAAAACGTCCTTCCCAGAGTTGTAAATAAATCCAATAATATTAGTCCTCCTGTCAGAGTAATGGTCCATGTAAAAGAGGAAGTTATTGAGTAAATGTTTCAGAATCGAGTTCATTGTCAGAGGTGAGATTGAAACCTATTGGTTGGGTTCTTCATATCAGAGTTGAGGTAATTTCTGTATCGACGAGATTCCTTCTGATATTAGAGTAGGGTAGTTGTCAAAGCAAGGGTAATTGTCACAGTTAAAATTTTACCTTATATGTTCGGTTTCCTGAGTCAGAGCTGAAGTAATGCTGTATTGTATAAGTGGGGTTACTTCCCATACCAGACTAGGGTGGTTGTCAGAGATATGGAATATTTCAGAGTTACAGTAATTGTAAGAGTGGAAGATATACTGTATTTGCTGCAAAATGTGATTGAAAGACATGGTAATGATATACTATCGGTGGGGTTACTGTGCATATTAGGGTAGGGTGGTTGTCAGAGTTATGAACATTTTCAGTGCGAAAGTGACTGTTAGGGTTGAAGATATACCATATAGGTTGGTTATTCCATTCCAGAGTCACTGTTATACTAGACTTTCCCATGTTCAAAGTCAGATATAGGTTCCATAAGTTAGAATTGATTTTATACGACCTTGCTAAGTATGAGTAATCTTCCAATCTTCACAACCATATTCTTGTCCACGAACCCCTATGTTGGGCCACCTTTTGACACCTTTTTCACACAACAACTGTGGGATCTCAAATTGCAGATTCCACTATATAGGATAAATATCATAGGGCACAGCATGGACTTCACCAATAAGTTCGTGGAAGGGGCAGAAACAGTCATGAATGCTCTGCTTTCACCAGTGCATTCTGTTCTGTCCACTGGTGCTCGGTGAACAAAGGCCACCTGCCAGACCTGTCGGTAAACAAAATGAAGACCTTATAATTTGAATATTGCATTGGAAGTAGTATAGCATCATTAGACTGCAAAATGTTGGAGGTTAATGGGATTTGTGGTGCAGCTCTCCAATGTAAAGAAGTGGGTACCTAATGACATTCAGCAGGTAACTTACCTGGTTATGTGTTGGATGATGCATATTCCTCCGGATTGTAGTTCGTGACTGTCTCACTGGATTAGGCTCATTGGACCCTCGACTAGGGTTAGCAACAGGTCTGGACCGTCACTTCGGGTCCGGGTCAGGGTCCAAACCAAAACCATTGCCCAATTGGGGGTCCGGGTCGTAAATAACCCTGAACCATCAACTCTGGTACGGTTGGATGGTAAACTCCGAACCTGTCTCAGTTGGGCGGGTTGTCTGCGGGTCGCCCAGCGGGTCCATCCATAGATTCATATAAGACCCTTGTCTTTGGAGTTTGTTAATAGTATCTTATCAAAATCGCGTTTTCAACAACAAATAATATGTTTTTGCATGCTTTGCAGCTTGCAATATCGATTAATTTGGAATTGGTGTTTTACCTTTGATATATTGTATCTTTGCCTATGCGGGCGGTCAATAATTCCGTTATGAACGCAAAGATCTGCGCGATGCCTTCATAACCAAATATGCAACAACTGAAGCTGTTGACACTCCATTGACGCTCATTTTCAGGATGCGGCAGGGAGCATGTCGCTGTAGTTTTTGCCAGTAAAGGCTGCTAATATCTGATTAATGGATGTCTGCAACCAATTGGAACATAAATTACCGAAGATGTGAAGGTGAAAATCGTTGACGCTCTGTTGACGCTCATTCTCAGGATGCGGCAGGGAGCATGTCGCTGAAGCTTTTCCCAGTGATGGGTGCCAATATCCGATAAGTGGATATCTGCAATGAATCGGAATATAAATCACCCAAGATGAGAAGCTAACGAATGTTGACACTCAGTTGACGCTCATTTACAGGCTGCGGCATGGAGCATGTTGCTATAGTCCGTCCCAGTAAAGGCTGTCAATATCTGACCAATGGATGTCTGCAACCAATCGGAATATAAATTGCCCAAGGTGCGAAGTTGAAAATCATTGACTCTCCGTTGACGCTTATTTTCAGGATGCAGCAGGGAGCATGTCACGACAGTTTTTCCCAGTAAAGGCTGCCAATATCTGATAAATGGATGTCTGCAACCAATCGGAACATAAATTATCCAACATGCGTAGGTAAAAATCGTTGACGCTCCGTTGATGCTCATTCTCAGAATGGGGTGGTGACCTTGTGGCTGTTTCTCTTGCCTATAAAAGCTGCCAATACATTGGTTATGCATAACAGCGACCAAATCACTGTGTAAATACCGTACTTACAAAACCACAAATTGTTGACGCTCCATTGACACTCATTTTAATGTATTGTCCATTCAACATCTGCTGCCATCGATAATTGTTTACATCATGATTTGAACTGACTGGTGGTCATTCTGACAGATTGAGACTTGGCCCTGTGGCAAAGCCAAGCGCAGTAACATTCTTGAACTGTTTGATGTCACACAACTAAAATGTATGTATCTTGCCAACAGCTTCATTGCGCCTGCTATGCATCTGTTTATCAACCGATATTCACAAGCTACTGCTCACCATTCACCCATAATATATCACTAACTGAAACTCTCGGTCAAGATACACAAAGAAGCTGGTGAAACATTGACGCATTCTGTCCAACATTTTCTTCACTCCCTGATTCCTCCTTGTTTCAATCGCATTCAGCGTCACCAACACGTGTCCAGCCTGTCTATTTGACTTCTGTGTAGCCCGAATCAATCCGGGAAAATATGCCGCTAAGCTCATATCCCGCTGCTCTGGGCATTCCGGATCGTCGATGCTATTGTCTTGCTCTATATCAGTTTCAAGTCCGCTGCGCAATCTTCTTCGCTGTGATTTGGATTATCTGAGTCCCCATTCCAGTTAAGCCAATCTCCAGTGTCCGAAATCCTTTCAGGTGCGCTGTCCTCATCACTGTCAACCGGATGATGGTTGATTTTTCGGATATGGCGTACGTTCAGTGTGTTTCCTCCTGTTGACACCACCAGTCCGTTAAGTCCGGTAACCAAAATGTACTGCTAACCTACATTGGGTTGGAGTGGAAATGATTGAGAGTTGGAATGATTTGCCCCCAGTTCTTTGGTGCTTCGGGCGGGGAATTCAAATTGAGCCTAGCAGCAGTCAATAAGCGTGCTGCACCATCGCTTCGTCCGGGTGTCATCTCTGCCTCATTGTTAGGAGTGAAATATTCTTCATCATTGCTGGACAAATCATATTGATCGAAGGATGATTGACAGGATCCTGAAGTTGTTATGGAGGGGATGACATTGCTGCACTGTAACCTTTCAAGTTTATTGACCGGCACACGTCGATGTTTGGCACAGTTTTCATTCTCGTCATACTTTTAAAAGGCCTCTTGGTATTGGGTAGTATAGGATGTCTCGTCCTCAGGATTTATATCCATTCTTTCGTCCCACATTCTGAATGATCACAATGACCGGAAAGGATTGAGACTATGGGCAGAAATGCGAAGCATACCCGTCGTTGGAGTCACTTCAGCATAATATTTGGACAGCTTCTGTTGAGGTAACTTCACGGCAAAGAACAAGTCTTCCTTCCATTGAGTCTTTTTCTTAGTGAAAGGCCGCATCACGCCATCCATGTGATCGAACATGTCATTATTCACTGTGGTTACGTGATGCAATGTCACTGTATGCCTCTTCGACATCCACAGGGTCCAATATCGGAATGACCTCAACACTTCTATGACATACTTCACCATGGTCCATTCATCTTGTGTTGTGAAGAGTGGTCGGTAATCACTGTAATTAAGATTTTGCAGCCACTTTCATGTGAATTCCCATAATTGGTAGGCATGCTCGAACATCTCCCGTGTAGAGTTGCAACGTGTCTTCACATCCATAGTTGGGAGTACCGCGATGCGGACTTTGGCTATTTGACAGTGAATGAACTCGTTTCGACGACCAGGTGTCAGGGTAATCAATACATCAAGCATTCTTGTGGTATGAGGGTCAAGTTCAAGACTTTCAAAACATCATGAAATACGTACTTTCTTAATGATCTTTGCTAAACCTGGTTTCATGGCCGACACCATATTGATTCTAGTGTTGCCCTCTTTTCGAAGCCTTTGACTCTTCCTAATGTGTATGCTTTCATTCTCTCCAAATTGCTGATCGCGATCATGGGCTTCCCAAGACTTGGTGTGGCCTTTACCACCAAGACTGCTCATGAATGCACCTATAGCTCACTGTATGATGTGCACCATGCATGGTATGTGGTTCCTCACAGCAGGCCACACGATTCCAGAGGCCTCAAGTGTTGATTGCAGCTCGCGAGTCATCGAGTAATTTGAGGAGGCATTATCAGTCGTAATTCCAAGCAAAGGGCCGTCGGTAATCTCAAAACGATCATGCACGTTCTTCAAATGAAGGTTAGCCATGCTCCAGTATGTTGGCCCTTGACCTTTCATCCTTAATTTGCTGTCGGCATGAGAAAAGAACAGGCGAATAACCTCATCGAACACGAGTTGAACTTCCCCCACTGCCCAATTTCAATCTATAAGGTAAGCAATGACCGACGTTATGGCTAGTTTGTTCGTTGATGTCCATCCATCCAAAGCTAAACTCTATTTATTTCGTGACGGCAATTGCTTGTGAATTGCATCCATGGTCAGTGCATATTCCCTTCAGCGAATGTTGCTAACAGTCGTAGGGGATGGCAGCACTAGGTCATCGTGTACTGCCGTATATGACCATGGTAGCTCTAGATTTGATTTAGTGTTCCAAGGTATATCAGCCGAAACAAATCCTAACATGATGTAGCGACTCCACGTGTCCTGCTGTTATTCGGAAGTTTCAAAGTCCTTAGCTGCCAGTTTGGAACATTTTGTCTGTCATTTCTGTCAATATGGATCAACCTGGATGTCAAATTTGATCTTCCTCTGTGAACTTACTATTGTGATTGCTCGACTTCATTGCCTCTTCAGGATGGCCAAAGCTGTTTCATCGACCTTCGAACTGAGTAATTCAGTAAACCTCTGACTCTGTCAATTCGTTTACCTTTGCAATGTGAGCTTTTGCCAGCAAGTGTTTCCCATTGAGCTGGTCCCATGATCTGATGGATGGCGAAGAACTTGATGACAAATGATACATATGATGCCAGGGCTGCCGGTCTCCTCCCTTCCGCAGTGAGAATAAAATTGCCACGAAGGCGCATGTCTAGAATTATTCCAAGCAATTTGCCGATTCCAGCCTACATTCATTGAAGCCCACCACGCATCAAAGATGATTTGTGATGTACAGTCGCTCAAAGCATAAATAAAGACACATTGATTCCTGGAAGAGATCATCACCTTGAACAATAAGGTGTTCAAAGATTTTGGATCCGACATGGCGGTAGGAATTGGAAAAGCGGGTAATCCAACTCGAACGCCTGCCGAAAGTAACGATACAGCAAAGCAGTCTGCGGGTTCTTAAATATCAATATACAGCTACAAGTAAAAAATCAGATCTGTAGAACATTGCATGCATACTTGTGAAGTGGTATACAAGGTCAGATTGCAAAGACAGACCACGTAAAACTCGATTCACGAACAGCACAATGCAGTTCATTGCTGTGTAGCATTCTGAGCCTCCACGAAACCTGTTGAAGCTCTGTGGGAGCTCAATTGTAGGAGGCGGACGCAATATTGTCACAACCAGTTATGCAAATACAGGCTGCCGATAGGTTCATTGTGGGTTATCTGCGTTCCATAGCCGTTAGATTGTCCAGGATGCAAGATCAAAAATCGTTGACGCTCCATTGACGCTCATTTCGGGACATGGTAATGATCATGTTGTAAGCATTTTTGCCTAAACAGGCGGCGGATAGTTCCATTATGGAACAATGTAGTCACATCGCCCCTTGATTTTACAAGATGCAAGGCCTGAAATCATTAACAGTCTGTTGGCACTGCTTTTCAGGGCATAGTGACAATGTCGTCGAAGGCATTTTTGCCAGGATAGGCGGCCAACAGATCGATTATGGGTTAATGTCGCCACACAGCCCTTGCATTTTCGAAGATGCAAGGCCAGAAGTCGTTGACATTCAGTTGATGCTCATTTTCAGGACATAGTAGCGATGTAATCGCAACCATTTTTGCCTAGAAAGGCGGCCGATAGTTAGACCATGGCTTAATGTCACCACTCACCAGTTGCATTGTCCATGATGCAAGGTCAAATGTCATTGACAGTTCGTTGCCGCTGATTTTTGGAACATAGTAGCAATGATGTCGCAACCATCTTTGACCAGAAAGGGAGGCTATAGTCTGATTATGAGTTGATGTTGCAGCAAAACCATCTTGATATTCCATAATGCAATGCCAAAAATCTTTGATGCTCCGTTGACTCTCAGTATTAGGAGGTAGTAGCAATATTCTTCGTAGCATTATTGCCTATGAAGCCGGCCAATAGAATGATTATGGATCGACGTTATTCAATAGCCCCTAGATTTTCCAGGATCAAAGACCAAAAATTGTTGACACTCCGTTGACGCTCATCATTAGGAGGTAGTTGTGATATCGTATCTAGCGTTTTTGCCCATAAAGGCCGCCAATTTCATGATTGTGGCTAAATGCCGTTGCACAGCCCGGTGATTATCCTGGATGCAAGACCAGAAATTGTCGACGCTCCGTTGATGCTCGTTTCTATGATGGGGCAATGAGCGTGTCGCTTGCCATTTCACCTATTGAGACGGCCATAACTTCTTGTTTGGATGGATGCGACTATGAAGCCGTTTGATTTCTGAATGCGTAAGACTATAAATTGTTGACACTCCATGGACGCTCATCATTGAGCTCACCTTAGGGACATACCAACAGTCATTGGGTGCTGAACAATTGTACATAAAATGCAGACAGTCTTTTCTGGCAGCTAGTATACCGTTTCTATGTATTATTATTTGAATCCAAAATCTTTGAGTCATCTCAGTTTCTGAGCCACCACTCTGCATGTCATTTGCATGATGAATGATGTAGGTCCATCGCATTTCAGCACTTTCGGCCAGCAATTTACTGCATGAATATCCATGCACTAGTTTTAGATATCTATAGCCTGACGTCCTCACCATTCCTTATCCAGCTTATTCTCCTCGATTTCTATAACGTAACATAACCAATCTGCTTTTTCTTGACCATGTGCAGGAGGTCTGAGCGGGGAGATATGTAGTTGGCTGCATGGATTGATGCAGTCTGACCGCTGACATTTATCCTGGTTTCCGATGTGCTTTGACCGCACTTTCTATGACTTGTATGACATCACTGACTTAAACTTTGTTAGTACATTTTGTCCCAAATTGAGGTTTTGCTTTATCATTTAACCGTAACAGGCAAAACCATATACAGTTCATCGTTTGTCAATCCACTTGATTTGGAGTCTAGATCAGTCGCATGGCCTGGACAGCCATTGCACATTCATTGACGCATAATCCTGTCTCATAATTTGGTCAATGAAATCCGGAAAGAGCTGACACATAACAAAGTAGGTACAAATTCCTTTTACTCAAGAGACATTGTCAAAAATATTTAATTGGCTACCTAATACTCCGGTGATGCAGGAGCGGTCACCCTGTCTTCGTCCGAATCCGATTTCTAAGTGGTAATTAGCTAGGGATGCTATATGCAGGGGTAGAAGCTTACGGGTTGAACTGACTTTGCAGTTTGCATCTGTGACAAATCGAGCACTGCGTCAGCCATCAGAGATAATATGTGATTGTCTGGCTGAAGTTTCTCCGAACCCAGCCTCATTTGACTACACCCCTGTCGAGACGTCACTTGCGGCATTTGTCATTGTCTGGGGACGATATCAACAATCTGCATGAGCTCTCCAAATGATATTGGTGATGCTGTGGCTGCTGTCGTGTCTGTTTGGGGCTTCACAACTGTTGGAACCTTCAATTCAGTCGTCCCAGACTTCATATCTCTCTCACAGAAGTAGTTGGCTGCATCCCCCCATTCCGGTTGTGTCAGTTTGTCAAGCCTCATCTGCTTCTGCCTAAAGCTCTACATGCGGTGCAGTTCAGTTTTGGAGATTGTGCCCATCACCCAGCCAGGTTCGTCATCTTCGTTCAGTGAGCCAAGCTCTGTATCTTCTTCCTCATCATTCTCCTGTTCCCCATCATCCTCATCTTGGAAACTTGCAAGATCGCTCAGACTGTCTCCAATTGCATTCAACATCTCCTCAAATGTTGTTTGAGGCTGTGTGGTTGTCAATCGTGCCTTTTCAACATTCCTCATATGTTCCCACTCTTCGATAATCGCTGTCTCTGAGTCTCGACGTCGCTTTCTTGCCACTGCGGTCTCTCTATCCACATAATCCTCGATCCATTTCTCTTCCTCTTTGTTGCGTAAACAGTGCATTTCCCATCTTTTCACTGCTGAAAGCTTCGTTTCAGAACAGAAGCTGCACCATGCTCCCAACACTCGGACCATTTCTGCCTCGAACCAACTCTTGCCTTTATTCGCTTGATGACGTCGTCGTGTGGATTTCTTCATAGATTTGCTGAATTTGCCCGCCGGAAGTGGCGAAAGGTTCTTTTTTGGAGCATTGACCACTGTATCTTGTGTTCACCTTGTTATTGGGCGAGATGTTGGATGTTGCAAGATATGGACCTCCTGAAGGCAATCTGCGTCATTTATGTCAAGGTTGGTAGGTTTGATCAATTTGAACAAAGCAAAATCAGCGTTTTGACCGTCACTTCATTGGGAAGAGTCATGCTAACCATCCATTAAGACTTGATGGTGAGTGTGTGATTCATGTAAGATCCCGGCGATGTGTTGAGAGAAACATCAACAGACGTCCTTTCCGTCGAAGAATGTTGTCTTTATATCTATCAAACATGAGATATTAGCCATCATTCATCATGATGTATCCCCGAAGACAAACACACAACATCAGACCAACTTACTGCAAATCGCGGGATGGTTGGAATCCCCTGCAGCTATACACAGTGCAGCTATACGCAGCCGGATTCAGCATGAATTGAAGGTGCAAGTTGGCTGTCACTCATTTCATTTTGACTTGTAGCTAACTATATAATCTTCAGGACTTCCCACTTCTTTTTGTGATCATCTTCCTCACCATTCCACAACCGCAAGTCATGGCTCCACAAACACTTCAACCAGGTTCAATTGGAGCCGAATCGAGCTGAACAACAGGTGTATCAACCAATGTGTTACCCGGTGAGACACAGCAGCAACGCAGACACCAGTTAGTCCACCACGACACTGCAATTCTAGAGACCGAAAATAGAACCCAGGACGCACATTGACAAATAGTACGTAAAACCGGACACAGCAAGAATGACAAGCAGCATGTGATCGGATGTTACTCAATCCTTATCGATGTACAAGACAGTCAACAAACAATGTAATGCACAGCTGGGGTACGTAGAGAGCCAGGTAACCAATTCATTGTTGCCCATGAATGGTAACCTCCATGGTCGACCAAGGCATTTGCCAGCACAGTCCGCGAAATTGAGCATCATGATGATATCAGTTCTGGGATTTTTGTAGACAAATTTCGTGATAAACGTCCCCTAGAATGGATGAAGAAGGCATTACAGACCTTAGAGGAGGCTACAGAGTCATGTATGGTTGAGGTAATAGCCGAATCTTACTTTAGAAGCAGTAACTAATTTCTTGTAGGTTTACAACATGTCAGCTACTATGGCAAGACAAGGAGGTCGGATACAGCTTGAACAGTCCGACATGCATCTTGCCTGGAATATGTCCAAAATGTCTAAGGAAGGGTGTTCGTGCGCCGCGATGGACGAAACGCAACAACTAATCAAGAAACCTCGCGCTGAAGTTCGAGACAACAAGAAGCAGGGTGTTGTGTTTCCCGGGCATAACATGGTGAAGGCTGTGATAGAAAGACACCCGGCAATGGTTCGTGAAAATCAATTGGACGGCTGTCTTCCTTGCCAAAATGGCACACCAAAGAATCCAGAGACACGCTGGAGGCCCAAAGGCATGGTTCCACCTCCACCACGACCGGCGCCACTGAGGCCCGGAACACCACCTGTGCTACCTGATGACAGTGAGAGAACTCAATGCTCCAAAACAGAAGGTGTGCCACTCGGATATGTGTATATACATACTCCCCTTCACAGCGATGGATTTCTCAATCATAATCCATATGCCAAGGATCGCATGGGCGATACAGATTGTATTCCAGATTTGCTGACTGATAAAGGTCCATCCACAGGTTAGTACACAATCAGCTGCGTGGTAATGCAGCTTAAAGCAATTTTGTAGACGACAGAAGCCTTTTCAGTGAACCTGACAGCGAAGACAAGAGCTGACTGAAGGGAACGGAATATCTAAGTATTATCATGCACTACAATTAGCGGACACTTTACAGTATATTTTCAAGGGTATATTCATGTGCATCATTAAAGAACAATATAGTAAGAAAGGAGAATGTACATGAACAGCTCAGAACGGCTGCCACAAGACCATTATTGATATACTATGCCAAAGTGAATGGTACCACATTGTGGATACACCTGTGGCAAATTGCGCGTCAACGGAGCCTCAACGATTTTTGGTCCTGTAAGTCGGGTAATAAAAACGCGATGTGGGAGTGAATACACAGAATTGAAGTGTTGCCACCCTTTATAGGCAAAAAAGGAAGCGACACGCTCCCTGCCCCATCATGAAAATGTGCGTCAATGGAGTGTCAACGATCTTGGGCCTTCAATCATGGTTTATTGAAGCGCGCTGTGTCTGTTAAAGTACCTATACTCAGTTTTGGCCGTTTTTGTAGTCTAAAATACTCGTGAACACTCAGTTGCACCTTTGTACATGACATAAGTTGTTACTGTTCAGGAGGCTATCGCGGGAATATCACTTGCATATTTGCTTATACAGGCTGCCAACCACTTGTTTATAGACATGTGCGATTAAGCGCCAGTTAGATCACCCAAGATGCAAGACCCTCAATTGTTGACGCTCCATTGACGCTCATTTTCAGAATGGGGTAGGGAGCGTCTCTCTACTTGTTTTCTATATAAATACTGTAAATAGATCAGAAAATGACAATGCAGCACCATAGTCAATATTGTGCAATTAACAGTACGATATCTGACTGCAACCATACATAGGAACACCCAAAACGCTGAACCGGAGATTCGAACTGACCGGTCAAGCCAACCCAGGGCAAATCCCGCAGGTTGACGGCTATGGGTTCGGGTTTGGCCCACCAAGAGGCACCAAGTCGGTTGTTTGGACGGGTCTAGAACTGAACTGACCCATTTGTATAGTCCGAACCCGGACCCGTTGCTATCACTACCCTCTACAAGGGCAGTGAGACATGTTCAGTTGGACCCTGGGGGCCAGTCTTATCCCGAGCTGAGCCTCCAAACTGCTTTATCCCTGCATCTGAGATTGTGTGGCCAGTGCATTAAAGACACACTGTTGACAATGAAATGCTTAGTATTGCTGTCACCGACTGTGAATCTTTCAGAGAGAGTGTGGTGTGAGAATTTTGCCACAATTTGAAAAGCACAATGGTAGATATGGCGGTATACACGATGTCCCCTGACTTACACTGAGATAAGATATGTATTGTTTGACCACCAGGGTTCGTGACCACTAGTGTTCTTGGATCAAATGTAGAGTAAGTGGTTAGTGTTGACCATACAAAATTGGCACTTTTGCTGAGCAGTGTAAGATGGGCTTGTCAGAATAATCTGTCAGAGCAACCTGTCAGAGCAACCTGACAGAGCAAGCTTGTCAGAGCAACCTTATCAGAGCAACCTGTCAGTGCAACCTGTCAGTGCAACCTGTCAGTGCAACCTGTCAGTGCAACCTGTCAGTGCAACCTGTCAGTGCAACCTGACAGAGCAATCTTGTCAGTGCAACCTGTCAGTGCAACCTGTCAGTGCAACCTGTCAGTGCAACCTGTCAGTGCAACCTGTCAGTGCAACCTGACAGAGCAATCTTGTCAGTGCAACCTGTCAGTGCAACCTGACAGAGCAATCTTGTCAGAGCAACCTGTCAGAGCAACCTGACAGAGCAATCTTGTCAGAGCAACCTTATCAGAGCAACCTTGTCAGAGCAACCTTGTCAGAGCAACCTGACAGAGCAATCTTGTCAGAGCCAAGTTATCCTTGACTGGCATATTTTACTCACAACTTTGCTATGTATGCAATTGAAATGGATGGATGGATATTGTAGCAGTTACCTGTGTGGCCTGGTGATTGGGTAGATGAATCAATGCCACTGACCCTGTGTTAGTTTGCATGTTTGGACCATGGAATGGGTGCTACTTCAGGTGAACCTGGCAACGTTATGTTGGAATTAAGTAGCGTATATATATGTCTTGGAGTACAATGGTAGCACCATCACAAGGAGCAAAATTCGTACTCTCGTATGGCATTGATACTCATGCTCTACCTGAGATGTTCTGGACCTAAGTATCCTCCGTTGCCTGATTCTCCTAGCTACTCATCCCAACGCCTCAATCAGTGCTGTTCTGATGACGATATATCAGTTATTGAGATGAAGAGAGGTGCAGCTACTGCAAGTATCAGCTCTGTAGCCAAGCCCACGAAACTCCTGCGATGTCAAATGTGAATTCAAAGAGGTTAAAGCATTCGAGTTCGGCACTGCATGAATCTCTTACTTCCCAAACGAACTGTAACGGCACGGCTGCACGTGACGTGTCCAGGGCCGGGTAATCCCCGCTTTATATAGTCGGCTCGCCACGAGCCTTAGATCTCTAGCGATAATTTTACATACCTTACCTTTATACTACTCTACAATATTGACAT
>Ga0307515_10004276_pt1 | contig 29653 bp, 19 predicted proteins | sample 17_EM_MG_FD_194513 | JGI IMG/M metagenome (GOLD analysis project Ga0307515, IMG submission 194513) | Populus trichocarpa ectomycorrhiza microbial communities from riparian zone in the Pacific Northwest, United States - 17_EM | ecosystem: Host-associated > Plants > Roots > Unclassified | place... | reverse complement strand
TTTTTTTTTATAGTATTTTTCACTCAGAAATATATCAAAATAATATTTTTTATTTAAAAAAATTATTTTTTACATTAATACATTAAATGATATGAAAATACTAAAACATTTTAATTTATAATAAAAAAAAAAATTTAAAATATTTTTTAAACACAAAAACAAATCGGTCCTTCATTGTCCAAATTTAAAATCGTACCTCGTACGTGTCTGAAAGATTTACAAAATTATTTAAAAGTATTTTACGAAGATGTTTATCATTCCCATCGATTAAAACTTGAGATCAAAGATCTTTGTTGGCTCTTGCATGCACCAGGAGAGCTGGCTAATTTAATATTCAATCAAAGCTCAAAAGCACGATTTCTAAAGTTGGAGATGATAATCTTCTCAAAACCAATTCAAAGACTTTTGACTGTTTTTGTGTATTTGGGGGATTTAATATGTTGTCGGCCATTCAGACCTAATCATGTATATTAAACGAGAAGATTTGGGAAGGGTTATCACGAGATGTCACGTGGTCTATTTTCCCACTAGTATAGGGTTAGTGATAAAAAAAAATTTAAATATAAAAAAATATAGAAAATATTTTAAGTATTTTTGGAACTCAACACGCGCTAACAGCTTTTGAAATAAAAGATAGAAAAAATAACACTCTTCGTGGTCCTTTGAACATCTACGAGTGTAATCCATGGTGCAAATACTCTATGTATACAATACCAACAGAGTGATTTTTCTATGCATCTTAAAGTATTGTATAATATTACGTGTCAATCTAGAATCAATAATGCAATGTCCTTTCAATATAAAATATTTTTTAAAAAAATAAATATGTAGGTTTTTTCAATATATTTTGTAACAAAAAAATCATAATTATAATAAAAAATTATGCATTTATTTAATTAAATAATGAACAATTTATGCCAATAAATTCCAAAAAACAAAGTTGTTGACAATAGTTAAAGACTAAATTAGAAAAATTAAATTATAGACATAAATCAAGATATTTAATCTTATAACATCGACATTTGCCCGATTGTATTTGAAGACTTTGTTTATTGGAATCAAGTTTTTATTTAATCAAATGATAATAAAAATAGACAAACACATGAAAGCGATCGGATAAAATCAATGGAAAAAAAATATTATGCAAAGTTACACATGTCAAAAAAAATATTACTATTTAATGTGAAAATAGTAAACTAAATAGTATTTAACAAGAGACCAATAAAAAAAATGAGAAATAGATGTGGATATAGATATATGATCTCGAAAAATGGGGCATAGACTCGATTATATTTAATAATTTTATTTCTTGAAATCAATATTTTATTTAATAAAATGATAATAAAAAACACATGTAGAGAAAAGTGATCTAATAAAATCAAAGAAAAAAATAAGTAGGGTTGCACAAAAATAATATCTTCCAATATTAGAAAAACAAAATGTTGAAATCTTTTTCGTAAACTAAGTAAAAATTAAACCATAGTATATTAAAAAACATCATAAAAATGGTTAAAATTGAAAAGAAAAACAACCAATAAAAATTAAACATTAAATGATAAAATCAGAAGAAAAAAAAAGGACAAAAAAAACTCGGCCCATACACGCGGACGAAGAAAAAGCCTAGGCATTTGGGTTTTCCAGCCTAGGCTCGCGCCCCTATAGTGAGTTTTATTTTCCTTTTCTTTTTCAAGGGGCAAATAACTTATGGCCCGCCCTATATTTCTTTAAAAAAATAAGCAAGCAACATGTCGTGTGTTGGTCTAGTTTTAGGCAATCAAAGGTCGCCCAAAATTCAGTCCATGGTTTTTTTTATTATTATTAAGAAACTCGATTTTCAACCACTTTTTGACTCAAAACACCTATAGAACATCTTGATAAACCCACCAATAACCTCAAATAACCAAAAAAACTGTTTAAAAACCTAAAATAACTTGAAATCAAAAAACATTTTGAGCTCGAATCTACCATCTCAAGCAATGGAAAAGGCAAATAACACCTATCTGGAACTTTCTTTATTGAATGAAACATGTTGGCATCAAAAACATCTTTTTTCATGGTCGAAATTAATATCAACCAAGACTTTCTTTTTTTCCAATCAGAATTCAAGCATTCTCTCTCTTATTTTTCAAATCAGGAACCGGAAAATAAGGAAAATAAGTCTTGTGCCATAATTAAGAAAATTTATATATTAAGAGATTGAGAAGTTGTGTAAAAAGTGCGGACGCCATCAGGGTGCTAGTTCATAACCACAAATGCCAACACCTTTTCGAATAAAAAATAAAAAAGTTCAATGCAAAATTACTAAAACACCCCTCATTAATCTGGAAATAACGAATAAATCAATGTGAAAGTACCAAAACACCCCTCATTAATATGGAATATAACGAATAAATCAATGTGAAAATACCAAAACACCCTTCAATGCATAACTAACCTCTTGTATTTTCTAAAGGTACATGTGTATTTTTCCTGTAGCTTGGGAAGTGAAAACCCTAAAATGTTCTTGGTCAACAACTCAATCTATTTCATGACCTTTAGGGGTAAAGAAGTATTTTTACTATTTAAAAGTCTGTGAAATGTCAAAAAACCTTTTGATCAACAACTTTAATTTCTGGTTATATTAATGGTATAATAGTTTTTTTATTGTACAATTAAAATTTAAAAAACCAACATCAACCCGTTTAATTTTTTAATTACCAATAAATATATTAAAAGACCAAAATATCCTTATATCAAATGCTTCTATTTTTTTCAATAAAAGGGCATAAGGGTAATATTACCTGGATAAAAATACCCCTACTTCAAGCCTTCGTAAATAAAAAAATCCACTGTGCAAGTCACAGTAATAGTAATTTTCCATGTGATTTAGAATTTTCTATAATATAATATAATCGATAATAATAATAACATCCATCACATTTTTCACCGCTTGAAAGCCTTCAACACAGTCCCAATTATCTGCTGGCATTCCCTCTCAACTCCCAGGCTCTTCCCTTCAAAAATTCCTCCACATAAACACAAAACACCAAAGTCCCAAGGCTAAACACGTAAAACAACAACAAAAAATCATTTTTTAACACCATTGATATAATTATTATTATTTTTTATGGTCGCTTCGGTTTCTATTGTTCGAAGTTCGAACACAGGAAACAAGTAACATCATCATCATCGTCATCATCGTCTTCGTCTCCAAAATAAACAAGAAATAGCTAAAGAGTCAAACCCTCTTCTTTCTCTCTCTGTCCACCGTAAAAATATTAAAAAGCAGCCCACTCCTCCCTCCCTCTTTCTCTCTCTCTCTTCGAATCTTAAATTTCTTTCAAGGTAAGATTTCCCCCCCCTCTCTCTTCCTTCCCCCTCCCCTCTCTCTTAATCGCGCTATATCGCAATCTATTCACTTTTTGCTTCAATTACGAATTTGCCATCAAAACCCTAGCTTCCTCAATAGCTTGCTTATCGTGTTCGAGCTCAATGAATCAGAGTTCGGTGTAAACCCTAGTTTTGATTCTTGTGGATATGGTGATTTTGTGTGTGAATTGTTGATTTAGATTGATTAAAGGTATTTGTTTTTATGGTAATTTAGATTGGATTTATGGTTGTTATATTGGGTTTTGGATTCATATTGTGTGTGGTTTGGGGTTTTAGTAGCTTGAGGTTGCTGGGTTTAGAGGGAAAGATTGAATTTTGAGTTATTGGTGACATTTTGTAAGCTTAGGTTTTGTAGATCAGAGTAAATTTGATTAGTTTTGTGGTGTTGTTTTACAACTAACATTGCAAGTTTGGTTATTTTGATTAAGATTTTGGATCAGAGCAAGTAACACATACTTGGGTTATGTATTTCAAGTTGAAAAGTCCGTTACTTGATGTCCATGTTCAACCTTTTGTTCTTGATATTTGATATTAGAAACCCTAGATATGCTTGTTCCAGGACCACTGGATGGGGCAGGAAAGAGGGGGTCTTGGACTGGTTCAAACTAGCTACTAGAAGAGATGGTTGCCAATCCAAAATGCTGACTTAGGTTTTGAAATTTTTACCTTAGGATTTGTTTGTGTACTTGTTTATTGGAAAATGAAAAGGATTATTCTAGTTTATATACCTAATATTTGATTATCAGCAATTTAGAGTTCCGAATCTTTATTTTCCCTCCAAAACACCATTTGTAGTTCTGTCTCAAATTTGCATCGATTTCATGATAAACAAAACTAGCAAGTGAAGAAAGCGAGTGTTTTTTTTTTTTAACCTTATGTGTCTAGGATATGCTGCTGTGGCTGTTCATGGCAACATTTTTCTGTACATTATCATGTTACTGGATTCATTTAAAGCCCAACGGTATATATTTTTTCTTTCTTTGTATTTTTTTTTCTCGTTTCCATTGTGCTCAACTGGTTAGTTTTGTCTGCTATGAAAAATAATTGGCTTCATAGCCACAGGAAATCATGCTCATCATCTAAGAGATTGGTGATTGCAAAAAACAGCCTTTTCAATTCAAATTATATGGTTGTTGATGGAATTTTATCAATTAAGTTGTAGATTTCATGCTTGTGGTCATACAGCTGGGTTTGTTTTTTCATTTCTTTGAATCTGTATCTTCTGTGTTGTTTTGGTTTTCTACGTTATTTAATATGTTTTTCTCAATGTGGTTTAGCTATGAGCTTGTAGTAGTTCGATGTTGGGAGCAGTATGCAGATGGTAGTTTGGAGAAATGCAAAGGTATCATGATGCCAGCTGCACCAGTGCAGTTAACAATAGCTCCATTGGAGGAGCATCTGCTAGAGATAGCACCCGAACTGATTCATCGTCATTGGCATCCAACTTCTCTATAAACCCTAGGTAAATTGGTTTTCAATATTTTTTGCCTTTCATGAACTGTTGATAATAAATCAGTGTCTCCTGGCTCTGAACAGTCACATTTTCTAGTTTCATGCACAATACAATGTCAACATGCCTTTGGTCTGTGATAAGCTTTCAAGTGTTGCCTGCTGATCATTTTCAGAACAAGGTTGTTGAATCTCCTGTGTGTGTTCACTTTCTTACAATAATCATTTGGGGTCTGGTGAGAATGCAAGGAATTTTGTTTGTTGGATATTGATTGCCTGGATATCCTGGTACACCTACACACATATGTATGAATTTCTATATCGAAATTGCTTCTTAGTTCATAACACATCTGCACATCTCTGTGCTTTGTACTAGCCTCACAAAGAAAGGGCTAGGTACTCAACTATTTTCATTATTACATCAGTCACTGCCTAGCTCTCTTGTTTTATTTCAGCTGCATGTTAACTGTTAGATATTGAGATTTTTCTTGTGTTCCTTGTTCCTGCTGTCAGTATGATGATCTTTCCTTTTCTTTTCAAATAGATACAATTCGCAGCAGTTTTCTTCAAAGAGTTGCATAATTTTTAACATTCTGAAGGGCAAATTTGCTGTTCATGATTGTATAAACTCAAACTGGTGTTCTGTACTGTGTAGGCGACTTCCTCCACTGATACCGTACAAGTTGAAGTGTGATAAAGAACCGTTGAATTCCCGGTAATTTCATCAATAGCATCACTTACAGCACACACAACAAAAAAAGGAAAATAAAAGCGTTGGCACCAATTTCCATTTAGTTAGTTATATCTCTTCATTTGTTTGGAATAATTTCAGTGAAGAATTTAATAGACTTTCATTATGATTTGGGATGCTTGCTGTTTAAAATTTTCTTCCTAGTTCCATCTTTATTTGCTGGTTATGGTTCTTATCCATTGTATAATCATCTCTTTCTAAATCTTAGACTTGGTCCCCCTGACTTTCATCCCCAAACACCAAATTGCCTCGAGGAGACTCTCACTAATAAATATGTTGCGTCTGGATATAAGGAGGCAGTTGTTGAAGGACTTGAGGTATTTTTTCATTCATTAATGCTTTGTCACATGCAACATTATAAATGTGGACAACTTGCTGCATTTTAGTGGTTGTTTGTCTTGAACATTGCCCCAGGGAAAAAGAACATAAATGCCTTTTCAAGCTTATGATGTTATCTCTGCTCACACCATCTCAACCTCAAACTTGCTAGAGGAAATTATATTTAATGGATCCCTTTATATTTAGTTGCTTAAGTGATTTGAATTCTGAGAATTGGGTTGTTAATATGTACTTGTCAAAATTAGGTCTTGATATTTGCATGCAAATATTTACAAGCCTTGATATCGACAATCGATTTATTTTTTATTTTGTGAGTTCTCAGGAAGGCAGAGAAATCTCACATACTCAGGCTCACAATTTTACCAGTCCTGTTGTCAAAAAATGCAAAGAGGTTAATCACTTCTATTTGGAAGCTATGATTTTTTTTTTAAATATCTGCTGGAAGCTATGATGTTTGTTTCATTTTTTGTTCACATATGAAAAGCTACTCTCATGAAGGTGATTAGCAGTTACTAATAGTGGAACTTTACTCTTTCAGGCTATTAGAAAATGTCTGAGGGCCATTAATGAGTCTCGCGCCCAAAAGCGCAAGGTATGCCCTTTCCCTTTCTAATTATATGTCGTATTTATGACAGTTTTTTTCTGATGTGAATGCTTCGTATATGTTGATCCCGCGTGTATTTGAAACTGTGTTCTTTTACAATTTCATCATCAAGTCTGAACATCTATGCTCATCATGACAGGCTGGTCAAGTTTATGGTGTGCCTCTTTCTGGTTCATTATTAACTAAGCCCGGTGTATTTCCTGAACAAAGACCTTGTGTTGAAGACTTCAAGAAGAAATGGATTGAGGTATAATATGGTTTCCAAGTTTCTCTAAAAGAAAATGCGCCTGCTATGATGAACGGATAGTATCTCACCTCTATTTTTCAATCCTGTTTGCTAGAGTTATTTTAATACCTGGTTGTAAAATGCAATATCACAAATCTGCCTGGTCAATGGACCTATTTTTTAACTTCCTTAAAGCCCATGTGGATGCCTAGAGGAACTGTGATGCATGTCATTCCTAAACCTACTTGGTTGTGATATGCATTGAATTGTGGGAGGGAGCGGGTGCTCTTAAGTAAAGCCCATGTGGATGTCTAGTGGAACTGTGATGCATGTCATTCCTAAACCTACTTGGTTGTGATACACATTGAATTGTGGGAAGGAGGAGGGGTGCTCTCAAGTTTAAATTTTGAGAAAAAAAACTGGCTACATTTTATCTTGGCAGGTACAAAAAACTATGTACCTGTAACATGCTTGTCCTTTCTAACTAGATATGCTTAAAGTTGTGACCATAAAGTTGTTTTTTATATATGGAAGATAGCGCATCATGAGTCAAGTGAGGGACAAGGTTGAAATATTGTTATAAAATTTCCATGTAGCATTCTCTGACATACTTTTTTCTGTATAACAGCGCATGGTGGTTGTGATGATTTGTCATATATTTTATTACTTATAATTGGAATAAGCTATAGTAATTGGATGCAGCATATGAAGTCTACAATTAAAACATAGTATATGGTTGTCAAAGTTGCCGAGGGAGATTTTATGTGCATTGGTAAAATTGTCTACATATGAACATGGAGCACCTTTTATATTTCCATGCCCATCTTTTCTATTGATTCAACTATAATTTTTAGTAGCACTCAATTGTCTCTAACTGATATGTACTGCTCAGTTGTATTCATGAAAAACATTTTAGATATCAAATAGAATTTTGGAGCTCTGTATGCTGGTGTTACTGAAATAAATTGAGAAGAGCATCATATGAGCAAATATTTATGCATGTAACCTTGGAAACTGCCTATTGTGTTTCCTATCATCACATGTTTGAAAATTTCAGCTGATAAACAGTCCTACTCTCTTATTGGCTTCCTTGTAACACTTTTTTCTTTGTTCCTTGTACCAGGGTTTATCACAGCCCCATAAAAGATTGCGTTCTTTGGCCGATCATGTGCCACATGGATATAGGAAGAAATCACTTTTGGAAGTTCTTATCAGGAACAATGTACCATTATTACGAGCCACTTGGTTTATTAAAGTAACTTATCTTAATCAGGTAGAGCTGCTTGAACACTAGCACTAGCACACAGAGGTACTTGCTTATTTCACTATTTTCAATAGCAGATTATGGCCATCTTTTGTAGGTGCGACCAAGTTCTACCAGCATTTCTTCTGGGACATTTGACAAAAATCAGGTGTCCCGTACAGAGCTCTGGACAAAAGATGTTGTTGATTACTTGCAGTCCCTCCTGGATGAATATTTATCTAGAAACAATCCTCATTCTGCTCCACACAGCAGAGATAGATCACAACAAATGCTTTATACTGGCTCAGCTCAGCACAGAAGTGATCCAGCACCAGCTATCATTGATGGTGAGGAGCCTTCCCTACATTTTAAGTGGTGGTACGTGGCTCGGCTCTTGCACTGGCACCATGCAGAAGGGCTGCTTCTTCCTTCAGTAATCATTGATTGGGTTCTTAGTCATCTACAGGTATAAGCTTAACCATTTACTTATTGTACTTCTTCCAAGGTACAAGATAAACTTTATGCTCCTCATGTTAAGATTGCAAGTACTCAATTGGGTTTCATGGCTTTTGGTGGGTTTTGTATGCTAGTGCAGGAAAAGGACTTGCTTGAGATTTTGCAGTTGCTGCTGCCAATCATATATGGTGTTTTAGAAACTGTTGTTCTTTCTCAATCATATGTGCGCACTCTTGTGGGGATTGCAGTTCGTTTCATTCACGAACCTTCTCCAGGAGGTTCAGACCTGGAAGATAATTCTCGGCGGGCCTATACAACTTCTGCTCTAATTGAGATGCTTCGGTATTTGATATTAGCTGTACCGGATACATTTGTCTCTCTGGATTGTTTTCCTTTACCTCCAATTGTAGTGTCTTATGCAGTAAATGAAGGGGCATTTGTATCAAAGGCATCTGAGGATGCAAGAAAGACAACAGATAATTCAGCTGAAGTTGCTGATGTTTTCAGAAGTAAAGGGCTCGATGCTCAATATCAATCTTTGTCCTTTGATCGGGTTGTTTCATTCATTCAGAAGCGTGCAGATAACCTTGCGAAGGCTGCTAGCTCTGGCTATCCAGTTCATAGTGTGGCTAAAGCTGTACAAGCTTTGGATAAAGCTCTTTCACTGGGAGACATCAGAGAGGCTTATAGTTATCTTTTTGAAAATTTTTGTGAGAGAGCTGTTGATGAAGGCTGGATAGAAGAAGTCAGTCCATGTCTAAGATTGTCTTTGAAGTGGCTGAGGGGTGTGAGCTTGTCACTTGTTCGCTCTGTATTTTTGCTTTGTGAGTGGGCGACATGTGATTATAGGGATTTTCGGAGTGCCCCACCTCGTGAACTGAAATTTACAGGCAGAAAGGATTTTTCTCAGGTTTATATTGTGAGTCGGCTTTTGAAGTTAAAGATACAAGATCTGCAAAGTCCATCTGGATGGAAGAATGAGAAATCCCCTCGAGTCAATAGCCTCGCAAAAGTTTCCAATGAGCCTAATTATTTTGGCAGTATCCCTAGGGGAAATGGACATGGGATTAAAAGCATCTCCAAAACAGTGAATAGAAAAGGTACTAATACATCAGATATATTTGAAAGTCCAGGTCCTTTACATGATATCATAGTGTGTTGGATTGATCAACATGAAGTGTGCAACGGGGAGGGTTTGAAGCGTCTTCATCTGCTCACTGCGGAACTTATACGTTCTGGGATTTTTTCCCCCCAGGCTTATGTGAGGCAGTTGATAATTAGTGGAATAACAGATACAAGTGGTCCTGCACCTGATCTTCACAGACGAAAGAGACACTACCGAGTCTTGAAACATTTACCTGGGCCCTTCGTCCATGATGTTTTGGAAGAGGCAAGGGTTGCTGAAGGTTCAGAACTTTTGGAGGCAATGCGTGTTTATTCAAATGAACGTCGCCTTCTCCTTCGCAGACTTCTTTGTGAGCAATATCAAAATTCAGATAAATCAAATATATCATTGAAGAAGCTCAAGCATCATCCACCCGTTGCTGGAAAGGATGGTGCTTCCCCATCTTCCTTTGAGCAGTGGAAAAATATCTATCCCCAGCCTTCTTCGAAAGTGAAAACTGAAATGGACGTTGAAAATCTAAAGGATTCCATATCAGCACTGTTGCAACTCCCAACATGCTCTACATCTTCAGAGACAGGATTGGATGAATCTCAAGGGAGTGTTAAGAGGCCTGCTGAGTCAATAGGCAGCAAAATGGATATAGTAGAAACACCTGGCTGCGAAGACTGTAGAAAGGCAAAGAGACAAAAGTTAAGTGAGGAAAGGAACTCATGCCTTCAAGGGCAATCTCCAATATCAGATGATGAAGATACCTGGTGGGTACGGAGGGGGGCTAAATCCTCAGATTCCTCTAAGGCTGATCAACCACCAAAGTCATCCAAGCAGGTCTCTAAAGGGAGGCAAAAGGTTGTGCGTAAAATGCAAAGCCTGGCTCATTTAGCTGCAGCTAGGATTGAGGGTAGCCAGGGAGCTTCTACAAGTCATGTTTGTGATAATAAGGTAAGCTGCCCTCACCACAGAACAGGAATAGAAGGTGATAATCTCAAGTCAATGGATGGAATCGGAACAATGCGTGGTGGAGATATTGTTTCAATTGGTAAATCCTTAAAGCAACTGCGTCCTGTAGAGAAGAGGACAATCACAGTTTGGTTGATAACTGTTGTTAGGCAGCTTGTTGAGGAGACTGAAAAGAATGCAGCCAAGGTCAGCCAATTTAATAGATCTTTTGTTAATGTTGATGATAGGAGCTCCATCAGATGGAAGCTTGGTGAGGATGAGCTGTCTGCTATATTGTATTTGATGGATGTTTGCAGCGATTTAGTTTCCTCAGCAAAGTTACTGCTGTGGTTGTTGCCAAAGGTCCTTAGCAACCCTAATTCTACTATCCAGAGTGGGAGAAATATTATGATGCCGCCACGAAATGTGGAAAACCATGCTTGTGAAGTGGGTGAGGCATTTTTGTTATCTTCTCTCCGAAGGTGAGACTTGCAAAATTTACTAGTTACAGAGTTCCAGTTTGTTGTACGCTGCTTCTTGATATTCATAAAGTGCTTATTGCTTAATAATCTTTACAAAATACATTGCAGATGTATCTGTTTAATTGCTTAATAATCTCGATAAAATACATTCTAGTTTTTGTTAGAGTAATTCCTTTTTTGTTCTTTGGATTCTAGAAGTGGTTTAACATTGGTTCCTTGTTTCTAAAACCAATATACTAGTTTTTGACAATTTTTTTTAATTTGACAAAGCTTTACTCTATTCTTACTCTTTAATTTCTTGCTAGATATGCTTTACACAAAACTATGATGTTGGTTTTAGAAGTAGAAGAAATAAAGTTCAACAGCATAAAACCTCAGGGGCTCATAAATAAATTTCAAATCAAAATACTTAATAGCATGGCGATACATTTATACAAAACTTCTACCCCAAGCACATGCAATGGAGCCATAGACAGTCAAGTGAAATCCAATACACGAAATAATTTGATCTATGGGCAGCATCGTTGTGGTAAAGGCCGTAATGCCAGAGGAATCATTACCGCAAGGCATAGAGGGGGAGGTCATAAACGTCTATACTGTAAAATCGATTTTCGACATAATGAAAAATACATATATGGTAGAATCGTAACCATAGAATACGACCCTAATCGACTGTTTTATTACTGTTTAGCTATTGCTGATTTGCTTAAAAGATATTGTTCCTACTACTTTGTGTATGTTGTCTACTGGTTTTGCTTGAATGCCAGTAAGATCTTTAACATTCTTCTCTTTATCTTTATACCTGCCAATCTACATTCATTTGCTATTTGTTGCAAGAATGTTATTTTAGGATCCTTGTATTTTTTTTCCATGTCACGCTACTCCTTTCTTATCTCTGCAGTTGAAATTTGAGCTTATAGCTTATTCATCTTTTATACTAGTGTTGTACTGTTTAAAGGATGCTATGGCCAAACTCTTTTACTGGAATAAAGACTTTCGGAGTTCTCCAATGATTTTTTCCTTTACTTCAATTATTGTTTTACTTTGCTCTACTTTTATGTTGTATTGTACCAGCATCCTGCACATGCTTGTTGAACCATCTTTATATTCTTGTAAAAAGAGTACTGTCTGCATATGCATGTTCCCTCCTTTATTAGCTTTTCTCCTTGTACTGGCTTGTAAATTGATGGTTCCTGCACACTTCCGTGAAGCAATTCTTATTTTGTTGTTTCTTTTTGTTATTTAGTTGGATGTCTTATTTTCCATTTGTCTATTATTCTGTTCCATCTTTCTAATAAAATTTTGTCCTTGTCTAAAAAAGAATTAACTTACTAGTTTTTTTGTTCATCACATTCAATTTTTTCAGGTACGAGAACATAATTATTGCAACAGATCTTATTCCTGAAGTCTTGTCAGCCACAATGCGCCGTGTTGCGACACTACTGGCATCTAATGAAAGAATTTCAGGTTCAGCAGCCTTAATTTATTCCCGGCATCTTTTGAAGAAATACAGCAATATGCCAAGTGTTTTAGAATGGGAGAAGAGTTTCAAGACAACATGTGATAAGAGGCTTTTTTCTGAACTTGAATCTGGACGATCACTGGATGCAGAGTTTGGATATCCACTTGGAGTTCCAGCAGGTGTTGATCTTGATGATTTTTTTCGTCAGAAGATAAGTGGCAGTCGATTATCCAGAGTGGGTATGAGCATGAGAGATGTAGTCCAAAGGAATATTGATGATGCTTTTCACTACTTTGGCAAAGAGAGAAAACTCTTAGGTGCTGGTACTGCAAAAAGTCCTGGCATGGAAAAATCTGATTATGCATATCAGATAGCTCAACAAATAATTATGGGACTAATGGACTGCATGAGGCAGACTGGTGGTGCTGCTCAAGAAGGTGACCCGTCTTTGGTGTCTTCTGCTGTTTCTGCCATAGTCAATAATGTTGGACCAACCATAGCAAAAATGCCTGATTTTTCTCTAGGCAGTAATTATTCAAATGCTTCCGCTGCGCCAGGTTCGCTAATCCTTGCTAGGCGCATTTTGCGCATCCACATAAATTGCCTGTGTCTACTCAAGGAAGCTCTTGGGGAGCGTCAGAGCCGGGTTTTCGAGGTAGCTCTTGCAACAGAAGCCTCCTCTGCTCTTGCTACAGCCTTTTCTCCTGGAAAGGCTTCTCGAAGCCCGTTTCAAATGTCTCCTGAATCCCATGATTCCAGCGGGAATATCTCTAGTGAGATCCTGAACAACTCTGCAAAAGCAACTGGAAGAGGAACAAAAAGTGCTGCTGCTATTTCTGCACTTCTTGTTGGAGCTATTATCCACGGTGTCACTACCCTGGAGAGAATGGTGACTGTCTTACGATTAAAGGAAGGGTTGGATGTAATTCAGTTTATAAGAAGTATGAAATCCAATTCAAATGGTAATGCTCGATCATTTGTTGTTTTTAAGATGGATAACTCGATCGAAGTTTATGTGCATTGGTTTAGGCTACTTGTTGGGAACTGCAGAACTGTATCTGGTGGTCTGATTGTTGAGCTCTTGGGTGAACCATCTTTAGTTGCTCTTTCAAGGATGCAGCGATTGCTCCCTCTTAGCTTGGTTTTTCCACCTGCCTATTCTATATTTGCCTTTGTTATTTGGAGACCATTCTTTGCAACTCGTGAAGACATCCATCAATTGAATGACTCTTTGACAATGGCCATTGGTGATGCCATAAAGCACCTGCCTTTTCGGGATGTGTGTTTAAGAGACAGTCAAGGTTTATATGATCTTATAGCTGCAGATTCCATTGATGCGGAGTTTGCTGCCATGCTAGAGTTAAATAATTTGGACGTGCGTTTCAAGTCCAAGGCCTTTGTTCCACTGCGAGGAAGGCTTTTTTTAAATGCTATTATTGACTGTAAATTGCCACTCTCTTTAATCACACTGGATGATGGCAATCGTGTTTCTGGACATGGTGGATCTAAGGTTCAACATGCTGAGAATGAAACAAAGCTTCTAGATAAGCTTGTGAATGTATTGGATGCACTGCAGCCTGCAAAATTCCATTGGCAGTGGGTTGAACTCAGGTTGCTTTTGAATGAACAAGCCCTGATTGAAAAACTTGAGGCCCATGATATGTCCCTAGCAGATGCAATCCGCTCTTCCTCTCCTGATCCTGAAAAGGCAGCTGCTTCTGAAAATGAAAACAATTTCATTGAAATCATTCTTACAAGGTTATTGGTCAGACCTGATGCTGTGCCACTTTTCTCAGAGCTGGTTCATCTTTTTGGGACGTCTCTAGAGGATTCGATGCTATTGCAGGTTAAATGGTTCTTGGGAGGCCACAATGTTCTTTTCGGACGGAAAACCATCAGACAACGGCTTATTAATATTGCCGAGAGTAAAGGTCTTTCAACTAAAGCTCACTTTTGGAAACCTTGGGGCTGGTCCAGTAATGGTTTTGATCCTGTGATGGACAGAGGAGATAAGAAGAAGTTCGAGGTTCCCTCTCTTGAAGAAGGAGAGGTTGTTGAAGAGGGCTCGGAGACAAAAAGGTCTGGAAAAGGGTCCTTTCCAATATTCGAGTATGAAGGCTCTAGTCTCTTCCAGCAAAATGTGACCGAAAGGGCTCTTGTTGAACTAGTTCTTCCCTGCATAGATCAAGGTTCTGATGACTCACGCAATACATTCGCAACAGATTTGATCAAGCAATTGAATAATATTGAGCAGCAAATAAATTCAGTCACTCATGGTACAAGTAAGCAAACAGGAACAACATCTTCTGGACTGGAAGGTCCTGCAAATAAAAGTAACAATCGTAAAGGTATAAGAGGTGGGAGTCCTGGATTAGTGAGACGAGCTGCAGCAACTGCAGATTCTACTCTTCCCTCCCCTGCTGCCCTGCGAGCTTCTATGTCACTGCGGTTGCAGTTATTGTTAAGGTTGCTTCCAACCATATGCACAGATGGGTAAGAATACAGATATTTTCTATTTCTTTTAACTTGCATATCTTTCTTGTTACTTTATCATTAAGACATTATTATCTGTGCATTTTCAATTTATTTTTCTTGTCAATTGTTCTTTTACTCTGTTCTCTCATAAGTGGTTCTAGATATCCCGTCTATTTGTTGTTTGATGAAAGAATTGTTTGAGCATATTCTTAGTACCGCGCATAGCTAGAGGTCAACTTCTCTGTGAAGTTGACATCCAAAGCTGCCCCCTTTTGCTCAGCTGGCTCACACACAGTTTTATTGGTTTCTTTCACATTTATGTAAGGATGATGGAAGTATTGTATAATCCAAATGTTAAGGTGGGATGATACACCAGTGTGTTTTTAGGGCTATGACAAATTTTATGCCAGATGAAGTTGAGATTATTGAACATGTATCGTTATGTCTGTGCATATTTGTCTTTGTTTATGGAGCATCAAGCAGACACGTGCTTTCTTTGTATTGGTACCCATGAGAATGATTTCACCACGTGTTGTGTCATTCCTTTCATCTCTTTCCCACATGCCAAATTTCAGACACGTTCAATGAAATAATTCCTTGATGATAAATTGACTGTGGTAATGATTATTCATAGATTTCTATGCAAGTGTAGTAAACTGCCAAAACAGAATCTCAATTGTCTTATTTCCATTTCCTGGACTTGTCAGGGAGCCATCTGGGCGGAACATGAGGCAAATGCTTGCCTCTGTCATACTTCGTCTTCTTGGTAGTAGGGTTGTGCATGAAGATGCAGAGCTATCTTTCTATCCCTTGCAAAGCTTCCAATCCAAGAGGGAACTGGAGTTGCAATTGGAAGCTGCTTCTGCAGATTTATCTGGTGGAAGTCTCTTTGATCGGTTACTGTTGATCCTGCATGGGTTGTTAAGCAGCTCTTGGCCGAGCTGGCTGAAGTCAAGATCTGCTTCCAGCTCCAAGGCGGTCAATGAATTCAAGGACTTTGCTGGATTTGATCGTGAGTTGGTGGAGAGTTTGCAGGTTTGTTTTCTGAAACCTGTGTTATAATTGGTTGCTTTGGTGGTGTCAATTATGGCTTTTAATGGAAGTAGCTACTCATAAATGTCTATTTGTGACTAAACCCCCATGTGATTTTGGATGAACTATTGAATTTGATTGGATATCTAGTTGGCATTTATTTTCTTATATTCCCAGCCATAAAAAGATGACCTGGAAAATTTCAATTATAGAGGGAATCCAAATCGGTATCTTGATACTGGTGAAATCTATTCAGGCAGAAAGGTGGTCTATCACCCAAGTAGAGTACCTGGCTCTCACTTTATTCCATCTTTGTTTAAAAATCCTGTTTTCAGCTGCACAAACCCATGACCTATCTTTACATTAGTGGGAGAACTACTGCTAGAGTACAAGGTCTTCCAGTTAACCTGTGAAATTTAACTTGATCGTCAAGTTTCATGTAGGGTTTAAAGGAGCAATCTAATTGACCAACATGAACTCATCTCATATACCTACCAAAACCGAAGGAGGAAAAAGCAAAACACACTTGCTAGCCACTAAGAAGATCCTATTATGTACTTTTTCTTAGTTATTTCAAGTGATTACAAATGCACAATCAAATTGGACAATAGTAAAGGTGTTCGATTCTGCATTTATAGGAGGTTGAGATGCCCTTTGATTCGAGAATCCCATAAAAGTATTGATGCAATATCTTGCATCTGTTAATGATATATACTGATATCTTCATTTACTCATTAAGGATTTCCATCATTTATTGGGGCTGGGTCTAAAAAATGTTGGAATGGGTGAGAACCTTTATTTTTGTTCTTTTCTCCAGAATCTTCAACCAAATTCTATTTCATTCTGCTCTCACTATCTTCAACCCACAAACTGAACCAAGTATCTGTCCCAAATTGGTCGGGGTAGTTTACGTAGACCCACAATCTCTTTTTATTTGTTTTGGGCTAAATTCAGAGGTTCTTAATACTGGATAATTTCCATCCACTTCAGCTCACATCGTTTGGTCTATCTTTTCTCTTCATCCTTGCAAAATACTTTAATTTTACCACTGTTTCTAGTTACCTACTTGTTAAAGAAAAAAAGAAACAAATAAAGGATCATTGTTTCTCACCAGTATATCCATGTTAATGTTGGATTTGGCCTAAACATCTCATGATTTCTTGAAATCAAATAAAAAGAATTGAAAATAACTCAATGGTTGTTTTGTTTTTTGTCTATGGGTTATATGAAGATGTCAAGTAGAAGGGTATATAACCCAACACCCCTCTCCTTTTTTTATTCTCATCATTCTGGAAGATATGTGGTCATTCTACTTGTCTCATAAATATTTTCTGTGATTGCAGAATGATTTAGATCGTATGCAGCTTCCTGGCAAAATTCAATTGCGTATCCAATCTGCAATGCCAATTCTCTTACCTTCTGTCCGATGTCTCATCTCTTGCCAGCCACCACCTGTTCCCACAGCTGCTGTTGCTTCACTTCAACCCAGCATTGCAATTTCAGGGTTTTACAATGGAAGCAATGCTCAGAAAAATCCAGCTCCTTTGGCACGTTCTGCCAATAACATATCAACAAAGTCTAAGCCGCTGCCACTGCAACAGGATGGTGATATGGAGATTGATCCATGGACATTGTTGGAAGATGGTACTGGGTCAGGCCCATCTTCAAGCAACATTTCTGTGATTGGCAGCATTGACCATGCTAATCTTCGAGCTTCCAGCTGGCTTAAAGGGGCTGTTAGGGTGAGGCGGACGGACCTCACCTACATTGGGGCTGTGGATGATGACAGCTGATGTTAACTTCATTCTTGATTTTGGTCTTGGAGTGCGCAATCCCCAGGTAATTTAATGCTTTCACTAATCACACAGAATCGACATCAAGATTCCACCTCATTCCTGCCTTTTATGGCAAAGGGAGCAGTTGGGAGGGGTAATTTTAGTTTTTTTTTTTTTTTTTTTTTTTTTTTTTTTTTTGGGGGGGGGGGGGCATGAGGTGCTTGTGGAAATAGTGAAAGTGTTGATGCTCCTGCACAGGCTGCTCCATCAGGTCTCAGGATCGCACAACTACTAACCTTTTGATCATCCACAATCTGGACTGTGTTCTCCAGGTGCAGTTCAGAGGATTGTTGTATATATAGAGATAATTGTTTTTACTTTGCCAATTGATCAGGGTAAATTACCCTCAAGAATGACCCGTAGCTTTTCGTATGCGTCAAACTATTGTTGCACCTCCCTCTCTCTTCCCTGTTGTTTATGCATGAGTACCTGTATATTGTGGCATGTGCTTGATTACTACATTTGCATGCTCTGTGCTGTATAGTATATTATTTACTGAGTTATTAAAAGACTGCAGCTCATTTTTTGAAACCAGTTTTTATTTGCTGTTGATGTCCACCATGCATGTCGGGTCAGGAGGTTTCTGGATCAGGCTTTGGATTCTTATGCATAATTCACCTTTTTTTTTTTATCTGATTGAGATCAGGACGATTGCTCTCTAAATTTAAAATAGAATCTAAAATAGGATTTATATGTATTTGCCTTTTACCTCAATGAGATGGATAGTTTTGTTGTTCTGTTGCTGATGATTATACCAATGTTTTTTTTTTTTTTATGTGCTGGAGAATCAGTTCTTCCGTTGTAGGGATGTATTTTTTTTTCCACATGTGTGACTGGACTATTCGTGACCAACTGGTGTTATGTTCTGCTGTTCCATTTATACGTAGGACTTCTGGATTCTGTGTCTTCTCTATTGTGTAGCAGGACAGTTTACTGCCATGTATTCATTCCCTCTTGCGTAGCGCACATAACTTGGAGCCTGTGTTTTTCATGTTTATGTTGGAGCTTGTAATGCTTGCTATTCATGTGTCAGGTGGTTATTTATTGGATTTTTTTGTTTCTTCTCCACAACCATGGTCCAACTATTTGTGTCATGCTCCCTTAAATTGTTGATCTCCCAGGGAAGTGCTTTAACAATTTCTCCAAAAGTTGTGTTGGTTTTTAGGTTTCCTAAAAACACGAACGAGATTGTATTTGCTCTGAAGGTTAATTGATCAAATTCATCCATCTTTTATTTTTGCCCGCCGTTGTACGGCCAGACCGACTACTGGCGTGGATGATTATGTCGCGGAGTTTATCTCTTTGTTCACAGGGCGATTCTTTCATCAGTTTTTTAGACTTGCATTTTACCAAGCTTTCTTGAACAGGGTGTTACTAGATAGATACTTAGATAGGTGGTTTGAGCTGTGACATGGATCAGGATAAATCTTTTTAATGTACAAAAAATATCGAGGTGAGTTAACTGGGGTTAATTCAATTATATGATTGAAATTTACTGTCATGAATCCATTCCCCCTCGCGGAGCACAGAAACCTTGGACTTGGAGCCCATGTTTTACACGTTATGTTGGAGCTTGTAATGCTTGTTATTCATGTGTTAAGTGGTTATATTATCGCATTTTTATGTTTTCTTCTCCGCAGCATCCATGGTCCCCCGATTTGTGGGTGCTATTAAAGAAGTTTGTTGGTTCTTAAAAACACGAACTATATTGTATTTGCTTCGAAGGTTAATCGATCAAATTCGTCGATTTCTTTTTCTCCTCCCCCCTGCTGTTGTACGGCGAGACCGATGACTGGTGTGAATTATCTCTTCGTTCAGAGTGCGATTCTTTCATTATTTTTCAGTCTTGAATTTTACCCAAGTTTACTTGAATAGAGCGTTATGGTATTTCTACTCATTCAGATCGTTCTCGTTGTCTTTTGGGCATCCAAGTTGAGATTTATACAGCCATCCTTGTTAGTGTGTCCCAGCATCTAACATTAGCATATTATTCTTAGAGTATCGCTATCGAATTGAAAAACATTTCGCGGCTTTTTCTGCGACACTACCATGATGGAGCAAGACGACCTCGCCTCGCCTGCCTAAATGGGGAAAAAGTATCGAAACTTCTTTCTTTTCCTTTTGTTAATTATGCCAGATTATCTTCTATTTATTTGTTTTCTTGGCAGCTTTAATGGAAGAAAAAGGAAATGTCCCCTTCCCTGCTTTTTACGAACGCAGTTTTTCGTCGTTGCTTTGCAGATTTTTAGCAACTTGGCTTAAAGAAGAACACCCTCCCTGACAGCTTATTGTGGACTTGAAGGGTCCATATGACCCCGCACGCTTTCCTCTTATGAGGCCCAAGTTACCAGATATTCACCATCTCTGGCCCGCACATTCTCATTTGCCTGAGACGACTGCTGCTGTTAGGCTTCCTTCCTTACATCAAGGTGATTCTTTCTACGATGTCCTCAAGTCTTGAGAAGATTTATACTTTTAGTAAGTGAATGTTGAAAATTGTCGTCCTAAATACTTGTCTTATATTCATGGGATTTTAATAGCATGTTAAGTATGTTTCGTTATTTTAATTTATTTTTTTGGACCCATGTCTCCTAAGTAAAAAGTAAAGGGATTCTTTCTTGTCCTCTTCTTTTATATTGGAATCTGAGAACAAACTCTCTATCATTTGCCCATCTCTGTTTTTTTGTTTTTTCTTCTTCTTGAAACTGCAATATTACACTTACTTTCAGCGATTTACTAAATAATAAATTGATAGATTATCTATATTTATTCTAGAGAAAAATAAGATAGAAAGATAGACTTTTATTTTTATTTTTATTAATAATGAGTGAAACTTCATAGCCGGATATTGAGAAGAAATTTATATGAATGTTATCAAAATCAAATTGGATTAACGAATCAAATAACCTAAATGAGTTGATGGTTTTTTCATTAAATAACTGACTCGTGTGAACCGAACTAAAATCTCGCTCCTCCCAAACCTTTATGGCGCATGAAATAACACGTCATAATCTTGGTCCTATACTAGCACATCCATGTGCTGCCACTATCCCACTATCCCACTATTCTAGTTATTGTTTTAGCCTTTTCTGGTTCACCCACTTTCAAGGTCATTAATTTTCGAACCCCAATTAAAATTTTAACATATTATTGAGTTTTATGACAAAATATGTGTTATTTTGAATGATTTTGCGTATTTAGTTTTGGGGGTGTGTGTGTGCCATTAATTTTGTGTTTGAATGTTTTGAATTTTTTGTGTGTTTAATTTTTTAGTATGATGTGTTTTGTGTATGAATTTATATCGTGAATGTGTGTTTCAATAGGAGTGTTATCGTATAAAAGAAAAAAATATAAAAATAATTATATCTATTGTGACTTTGTTTTTTTAAAAAAAATTGTTTAGTTAAACATCAACATAAATTGGTGAGTTGGGCAATATCTTTTTAGTTCACTTTTTCATCGTGCAATAAACCGTTATTTTACTGGCAAGGTCACTCTCGAAGTGACAACATATGATTTTAAAATATATAAAAAAACCATCATGTTTTTCTTATCATCTTTATGTTTTTTTTATATAATTTTTTAATATTATGACATATTATCCATTGTTGTTGTGAGTGGACTCGGTTTGGTCAACTTGACTTTGCATAGGCCTTGAGTAATGCCCTTAAAGCTTATTTTGCACACAGTCAAAAGAGTGGGGCCAAATCTATATTTTCACCATCCATACGGGTCTAATACATGTTTTAAAATTATAAACTGAAAAATCTCCTTTTTAGGTATTAACATCAAAACTTTTCATAAATCGATGAAATTTTCTTTTTAGGGATTAACGTAGAATTTCTTCATAAATCAGCAAAATCTTCTTTTTAGGGATCAACATCAAAATATTTCTTTCATCAACAAAATCTCTTTTTTAGGGATTAACATCAAAATATTTTATAAATTGGCAAAATCTTGTTTTAGGGATTAATGTCTTTTTTTTCTTTTCTAAATCGACAAAATCGCCTATGTCTATGGATTAACATCAAATGCTTTCTTTTTTGACAATCAATAACATGTGTGGAATAAGATTAGAAGAAAACACATAGTAAAAGTAGCTTTATGTTTGAAAGGATATGATAAAGGTGACGCCGATCTTTTCTTAGGCATAATTAACACAATACCTAAACCTCTTAGACCGATGTCAATTTTAAAATTTATAGTTTTCTTTAATTAGTACGTGACAACTTTATTATTTTTATTTTCTTGTTTAATTTCAAAGAGTCTTGTATTCATCGTGGTGTGACAATGCTGTCAGCGTCTTTCCTTAAAACAATGCTTTAAGATTTTTACAATATCCTTTCTGGCCTTTTAGTTTGACAATTATGCGTTTTAGCCCAAAACTTCATTTTCTTCGGTTTTTAAGAGGGAGAAGGATGAGAGAGAGGGTTGACTGAAAATGACACGGAAAGACGAAACATTCGTTGACGAGATTCCATTAACAAAACAAAAGTCAATTTTGATTTCAAAGTCTTTCTCTTAACGAGGGGAATGCCATTTTTAATGGTTCAAGCGTGCTGGGCCACCTAGGCCAGGCTCGTTCACCAACCTTTTTTATTGTCTTGTAAAAAACAGTTCATTCAACTACTTTCTTGCAAGCCCCAATATTTTTTTATCTTATTGTTAAATAAAAAAAAAATTCTTAAAAATATTATTAAACCCATTCCAGTTCATAAATCGAGTCGTGAGTTTAGCATGTTAACTCAGGTTGATCCAGGATATCTTCATGTCAACATTGAAAAACAAAAGATTTCATCTTGGTTTTTTTAAGTGAAACTAGGTTTTACTTGTTGTCCAAGTTACTTGGAGTAATTGAAAACACAATTTAGATAAATAGTCAAGTTAAAAGGTTTTAAAGTAGACATGCTAAATTAAAGCTAATAACATTTTCAAAAAATTCCCTTACCAACACGAAAGTATTTTATTATTCTTATGACTTTAGATACAATCACTTTAAAATTATTAGAATGTCTTTTTTTACTTAAAACTTGCTTTTTCAATAATTATATAATATTGTCTATAAAATAAATATTATGGTAAACAAATAATTTAAACTTGTAATTTTTTTAAAAAACCTTCATAACCAATTTTTTATAATTTTTAAAGTATACATTAAATTTTAAGTTTTCTTATTTTTTTGCTGGTAAAAAAGACGTTAATGACGTTTATGCAATGTTTTTTTTTTTTGCCACGTAAAAGAAACTTCTGTTCTAACTTCTAACTAACTAGCTAGTTAAATTTCCTATGAGTCACGCAAGAGGGAGGGATGGTGGTTGCTGGTCACTACTTAACGCGCGAAAGAGTGAGTTGTTAACTTATTATTATACGACAGATGAGCTGAGTAGGAGTCTTGGAGAGAGAAGAATAACGGAGTCGTTAGATGCGCCTATACGTGTGGCCAGCGACTGCGTTGATAGTCCCTTTCTTTGTTACCCGTTTAGCATTGTATAACAGTATTTTTTTTTTATATATATATAGTTTTAATATAACTTTTTTTTTATATTTTTGAATTGTTCTGAAAAATAAATTGTTCTGAAGCATCGATATTTTTAAATTAGTTTACCAACTTCAAAGTTTTGGGTTCATCAATTTCTTTGAATCCAGTTTTGGGCTCATCAATTTCTTTAAACCTTAAGCTGGTTCTTGATCTTCAATACCAAATTCTCTGAGTGCGTGTTAAGAAAAAAAAAAAATTCAAGAATCCACCAGAATTCTATGCTTCTTTCTTGATAATTCTTTTATTTTTCTTTTAAATATATATCTTTCTTGATGAAGTTCTGTGTGGAATGTGAAGGATTATTCAGGTACAATGGATAATGAGAAGGGAGAGAGTAGTGGTGGTGATAATGCTGGAGCTAATGATGGCACAAGGAAGAAACTGTCTCAAGATGGAGCTGAAGCACTAAAGGAGTGCCTGGAGGAAAACAAAGGGGACCATAACAAATGCAAATCCAAGATTGATGCTTTGGAATCTTCTTCTGCTCCAAGAAAACGACCCTTGCTACCTTTAATACTCAAGAGTGATTCATTGACTGATGTTCAAAACAGGGTAGTAGTGGTAACCCACTAAAAATCATTAGCATGGCTTTTTTTGGAATCTTTTGTTGATATCACTAATGAAAAGTATGAGAGTTGCCTGAATTGCTGACTAGTGACCGCTATTGTATAGATGATGAGGCAACAATTTGGGTTTGATTGCTCCTGCTTTCCTTATCCTCTGTTGTTCTACTTTATCAATTGATGTTTGAAAAAAGTTCTTTTCTTTCTAGTTCAATTTTGTATGTGGGGAAAGAACTGTGGATTGAAACTGAATCGGGCGATAACAAAAATTCTTGAGGAAATTAGCTTAACTGGATGCAGAATGTACAAATCTTGCTCAAAAGATCTCTTCACCTATGCAGAAGATATTTCCTACGTAAGAACTACTACCTTCAACCTGTTACACGCGAAAGTAAATGAAATTTCCTAGATTCCTCACAAGGCTTATGCATTACAGAAAGTAGGACAGTGATCCGAGAGAGAGCACCTTGATTAAGATATGTTATCTATCACTGATGTTTGAACTCTGGTTCCTATTGTTCTTGGTTCCTATCTACGAAAAGAACATCTTCGATCCAAGCAACAATGTTGAATGCTAAGCCTTCTAAAACTCTTGAGTAGCTCTCTAGAATTGCTTGTCCCACATCCTGCAATATTTATCTTTCCATTTACCCCTGTTGAATAAATAAATAAATTTGATATTTTGCAGTGAGATTAATGATCGCGCAACTTGCCTGATTGTACTGGATTTTGCAAGTGTCCAAGGATGTCTGTGAAAGTTCGGGGTATCTCTGCTTCAGGCAAAATAGCAAGGTCTCGGCCCTTTCTGCTAGAATATGATTTTTATCTGTTCGATCAATGTCAGACATGAGATCTTTCACCATGTTCCAAGAGGATTTTGAATGGCTTAGGCATGCTTTGCGTCTCCATGTGTACATTGAAGCTTCAACTCGGTCTGCAAGCTGAAGTGCTTCATGTTCTGATGCTAAGTTGAGACAGTCAAGAAGATGTCCTGGGGAGAATTTGTCCGCTGTATACAGGTAGCGGTAAATTGTGTCCCCCAGGCTCGCTCTTCCGCTCTGAAAGAAAAAACATTTTGATATAACATACTGTCAATATCAAGAAACTCGATAGGACATGTCTTTGCTATTCTATAAAATTTCATAGTGCTTTTAGAAAATAGAACCTAGTTATCATTACTCCCAGGCTTTAGAAATTTAGAATCACTACATTTTTGTGAAGTAATTTAAACAGCAAGGAGGCTAACCTTGGGAAGAGATGCTATGTATGTCTCTGGAATTTCCATCTCAGCAAGAATGCTACTGTTAATGGCCATGGAAGCTTTGTGAATTTGATATGCACAGTCACGTTTGTGTCGCAAGTGCTTCCTCGACTTCTCAGAGAGGCCACCAGAGGGAACACATGGGACTGGCACCCACCATTTCTCTTCTTTACGCTGGACAATAACTCTCCGAAACGAGCCTGAAAGAGTTGAATTTGATGACATGCTTCCTTGTTCTGCATACCAAAACTCTGTATCTTGGAAACTATCCAGTACTTCCTGTCAAATAAAACCCAAGTTATAACGAACTTGTATATATGACACTGTAATGAAAACAGAGATGTTCTAATTTCTTGCAAATGAATGCTTTCCTTACCATGAGCATTGCGTCAAGCTTTCTTAATGCCGGAAGGTTGATATGAATATCTAATCTTGGTCTACTTTCCATCACCTGAAAGATCAATCAATCATGTTAGAAATAGGAGAATTCAAAAGCCTGTTTGAAATTTGGTTGATAGCTAACAAAACTTCACCTCAAGAACTGTTCCGTCTTGTAAATTCTGAGACTTGGGGATAAATTCTACTATGTAATCACATACAGAAAGAAGACAATCCATTTCTCTCTTCCACATCGATTTCTTCTCAGGTTTCAATGGCTCTAATCTCAAATTTTGCCCAAACACAGTTGCTGAAGAAAGTATCAAAGATAAGCAATGACAGAGAACTGGATAACAGGAAGAAAGAACATTATTTTTTTTTAAAATAAATCAAGTTGATGTGTATGTATTATGCATACCATAGAGATTTGTTATGGCGTTTGATATAGTAACAGCTGTGCAGACACCTTTGCCACTTCCTGACATGTCTTCACCAAGCAAAAGCTTTGAAAATCTTTCTTTCATCATCTCAAGTTCTGCCAAAATTATGCAAAAATTGTGTTACCATCTTACTCATCACATGAACATTTTTTTCAGCAAAAAGGCACAAATTATCTTATGTAACCCCACCCAAGTCAACAGATTCTTGATCATCCAACTTGTCATCCGCAACTTGCTTCTGTTGCTTCATTTCTAGTCTTCTAAGCATAGCCTGATGTTGTGCTCCAGATTTGGTTACTGGCCAATGAGAAGGAGAAGGTTCACTTGAATAGCTGTTATCATCTATGGGATCAGAAAAGGCTGAGATCTCTGAATAAGTCCTGCCGAACATGAATGAATCACCACTCATTGTTGAGTACACTGGAGTTTCCACGGCTGGGTGATCATTTTGATCCAAGGAAGAAGGTGAAGGTTGATAACCGGGATCCGAAACTTCGTCAAAACTCGACGAATTATCCATTTAAAGATTAAGACTTGTGGCCTACTTGATCAGAAATCTGCAAGATAATCATGAAAGTGTAAGAAATTTGGTTAGTGGGCTCTAGATCTTAGGACTTCTTTTCATTAACAAAACAAAACTCACCGGTGGGGTATCTAGGAATGCTCAGCTCAAATCCCATACTTTCACCCGGGATTTGGCTTAAAATGCAGAATTTATGTTTGAGAGAAGAAGAAAAAAGGATCACAAAGAAAAAAAGAAAAGAAAAGGAACTGTTCTCCTTTCTTGCTACAAAAAGCAAAAGGGCTTAGTCACAAGTCGTTATTGTTATCAGAAAATGTAATAATGCACTGAATTTTCTGCAAGACTTGTAACTAAAGGCAGTCTTTGATAGATTTCGTTTTTTTTTTTCCTTAGAATTGAACCAACAGAAATTTGAAAATTCGAAGACAACGGCAGGTATGTTATAAAAGCAACGGTCTAATGACATTCTTTTCCTTTAAACTTACCTTTAATAGGGCAGATTTGAATTTTGTAACAGTTGACGACACTCGCTAGCTAGTAAGCTGAATATTGTTGATGACCGTTTGAAACAGTTCCCTCCTTCCTATGATTCTCTTCTCTTGATTCCCCGTAGCCTTTTCTTTCCAAAAGAAACACTATCTTTAGACAAGCACTCATGACCCTATAATCATGCATAAAAGATGAAAAAAACAAAAATACCGGCCGTTTGATTGTTGTGTTTGTTGATATGAGATCAAGAAAGACGGGGAGTTGCAGAAATGACTGTGTTTTTCTCAAAGAAAGAATCAAGAAAGGATAGAAAAAGCAGAGGCTGTTGGTCTTGTTGTTGAAGGGATCATATGATAGAACATGCAAAGTACATCTTAGTTGGACATGAACATTTATGGGTTTGTGGTGTGTAATAATAGGGCTGCTGAATACAAAATGAATTATAAAATTGTTTAAGAGAATCTCAACGAATAATTTTGGGTTATTTTAATGGGGGAGTCTGCCATCTTGAGATGTAGGAAATGCCAGGATGAATTATGATTTGATTAATTCACATTATGATGCTTGCTATTATGGACATAATTCGTCAATGAAGACCCTTTTTTAGAATGCAATTAAGACCATTTGTTGGGCAATCAAAGTATATATCATTTCCTTTTATAAGAATTCCATTAAACTACATGTCCAGTGATTAAGTATGCCAACCAAACTCCTTCTAGACAAAAAAACAAAGAAGGTATGCCACCAAATTCGTAGTTCATTGCGAAATGAAATTTTAAACTCTTTCCTTTTGTTTATCTTGATGGAAATGGGAAATAGTTGTTTTTTTTTTTTTATCTTGGGAGAGGGGCCTCCACAATATACCATTGGATTATATTATGAGGCGTAGCTGAAAGCTAATTATTAGTGATAGAATATGATGTTTGTCCTGCAATAATCTTTTATGTGTGTGACAAACAAATTGTGTGCTACACATAAAATTATCGATATCCATGAAAAATATGAGAGAAAAGGGTAGAGAAGTGAGAGAAGAAATATGTAGAGAAAAAAAGAAAAACAGGTCAGTCGCAGGCCAGGTCAGACACATGCAAATCCATAGAGAAAGAACTTTGCATATAGCATTAGTTTCTTGTATAACAAGATCTAGGATGTTTCTCACATTTTATATGTGCTCCCGAGGATCTGTAAGCCCCTCGTAGTTGTCTAGACTGGCTTTTGCTGAAACATAGTCTCTAGAGAGTCGAGTGTGTGAGATTATGCGACAAAGTGGAGATTCTTCGACTAAGATATGTTTAGGAGATTCTAGAGTTATAGATCTCGTCATATGCCTATGCTTTTTTCTAGTATGTGAGGGAGACTTAGATGAGGATCAATAGTGATTAGATCATTTAGAGCATCTCGTGTGATAACGATGTGTGTAACTCATTTTAGGTGTAGCAGTGCGAGCATTACTTGCATGCATGTCATTCTACCTTGTTTCTTTAAGGAATTGGAATTGTATTTATGCATTTGGTACATATATATAATAATTTGTTGTTATGCAGGAGAAAAGATGCAAAGATGTATTTACATTGTTGCAACAACATCATTGAGCATATGTACTTGATGGAAAAGATGTTAAAGACCGAAAGGAACTGAAGTCCCTGTGATGAGGAGATTAGTTACTCTCCCCTAAACTGGAGTCTCGTCAGCTATAGAAAGAGTTGTTGGTGAAAGTTGAAAGGAAATGAACTGGTTTTTTATTTAGGTTTTCTATAAACAACGCCACTGATGAAGTTAAAGAAAAACTTTAACACATAAATGGACTTTCTCTAGTTGAGTTATGTGCCTAAGTTGTTTCTTTTAAAAAAATCCCTTGTAGAATGAGAAACTCTCCAATATTTAAGTTAGTATATGTATGTATAGGAAAAGATAATGTATAGAAAAGAAAAGTAAAAATATCATAGCGTGTGAATTTGGGTGTGGCTTTAGAAAAAATTGCTCCCTGGTTAATGAAACAGGTGTATTTATTCATAAATTTTTTTTATGGAAAAGAAAATCACATTATTGGCCAACCAAAGTGGCTCAGCTGTTGGTGTGAGTTGCCATGAGTTCTAGTAAGTGATTGGAAAAGAAGTTAGCCTGTTTTGGAGTGTGGTTGTTTTTTAAAATGTTTTTTATGCTGAAATCCATTAAAACGGTGTTTTTTTATTTTAAAAAAATTATTTTTGAAATCAGCGCATCAAAACGATTCAAAACATATAAAAAAAATTAAATTTTAATAAAAAAAATTAATTTTTTTTTAAACACAAGTTAGCCTGTGTTTTTGGCTACTTGATATATTTATTTTTATTGGCACAGATGTCTGGTAGGTGTAGCAAAAAGATAGCTATTGGTAATAGAATAGAACGTTTATCCTGCAATAGTTTTATACGTGCGAGATAGAGAAATTATGTACGCTACACATGAAATTACTACTGCCGAGGAAAAAAGTGAGAGAAAAAGACAGAGAAGAGGAAAAAAGAAGAATGGATTGGTGGGCGGCCAATTGGCCTAGTAGCCTAAAGGGGCGGCCAGGCCTCGCTACCAATCATTTTGGTAGTTAAAGGGGCTACCAGCAGGGCTGTCTAGGCCTACAACAACTCAACGTTTTTTTTTGTTTTTTTTTTTAATTTGAAAAATGATTTTTATTTTGT
>Ga0307515_10004275_pt1 | contig 29654 bp, 3 predicted proteins | sample 17_EM_MG_FD_194513 | JGI IMG/M metagenome (GOLD analysis project Ga0307515, IMG submission 194513) | Populus trichocarpa ectomycorrhiza microbial communities from riparian zone in the Pacific Northwest, United States - 17_EM | ecosystem: Host-associated > Plants > Roots > Unclassified | place... | reverse complement strand
AGTTATAAAATAATATTTTAGGTCGTTAAAAGCTTATTTATATTTAGTAGTCTATTTAAATCTTATATTCTTCCTTATTAAGTTTACTAATAGCTAAATAATTTTTAAGAAGTAATTAATAAATTAATAATAGAAATTTGCGAATCCTAGAAATCTTTAGATATTTTATATACTACTAGGACTTTCCTAGTTTATAATTGCAGCGATTTTCTTAGAGTCCATTTTAATTCCGTTATAGGATATAATTAGGCCTAAGTACGTAACTTTAGGCACGTAGAACTTGCATTTCTTAATATCGCATTATAAGCCCGCGTCTTATAGGCGTTTAAGGACTATTTAGACGTGTTTCTAATACTTAAAAAGCGAAGATAAATAGATTAAGATATTATTAATATACGTGGTAATAAATATATTTAGGAATTCGCGAAGCGTATTATTAATATATTACTAAAACATACTAGGACCTTTTTTTATACTAAATAGTATTACTAGGTATTTAAAAAGTCCCTATTATATATAGAAAGCTATATACTTCTTATCTCCTTTATAAACACGGATTCGATTAAAGGTAGTAACTATATTAAGCTTTATAAAGTATTATACTTTTACTAAGTAGTTAAGCGTTTCTTAAAGCAAAGGAATTGGATATTGGTTTTAAATTGTAATTATATTTAGGGCTTAATAATTAATATAGAACCTTAAGCCTCCTTTAGGTTTTTTAATAAATAGTATAGATAAAGTAAATGGTAATTAACTAGGGCGAACAAATCCTTTCTCTAGGTGCTCTTTAAGGTATTATTATATTATAAGCAGCTCTTCTTACAATATATCGTATAATGGGCCGAACTTTAGCGTTATACTAGGTTTAAGTTCTATCTTAAAATTATACTTATCTTAATACGGGGGTAGTTAGTTTACGAATTATTTCTTAAACGTATTAATTAGATCGTGATATTTTTTAGGTATAAGAGGTCGGGGGTTAATATATTGCTTTGGTTCTAACGCCTTTTTAATGTCTTTTAGTGTTATAGTAAAGATCTTATGGTCTCGTTTTCTTACTAACGAATAAAAGGGTTTGGCTTGTATTATATGAATTTTAAGGGGTTTTAATATATTATCTTCGCATTCTTTACCGCGATTGGCAGTTATAACTTTATTATATTAGTTCGAGGGTGTTATAAATAGGGAAATGTATTTAAGGTGTTCGCCTATTCGCATCTTTATAAGAGCGTAGTGCGTTAGTTCGCTGTATATTAAAGGCTTGCTATTAAAGCCTTATAGGCCTTAAGGCTTATTAAGTTTCTTTAAATTTAAGCGTTAAGTTTTTGTGTAGTTTATATTAATAAAGCCTATACTAGTAGCTCCGCTATCTATAAGGATTTATACTTCCTTCTATTTTTTAAGTATTTAAATTTCGCTAAGTATATTAAGGGAGTTGTATCGTATATTAGCGCTAGAAGAGCCTAGATACTTATACTCTTCTACTTCTTATCCTAAGGCGCGACTTAGCCCTAGAACGATTTGTTTTTCGAATTAACTAAAAGTAAGATGCTTTATAGCAACTAAGTATAATTTATAAAATAAGTGCGACTTAAGGACTAAGAGGAGCTACGGCGGACCTTTTTAAAAGGGTAAGTTTAGCAATCCCTTTAAATATATCCCTTTTTTCTATATCCAAAATATTCTCTATTTACAGCTTATATTCTTCGTTTGTTGGTTTCTAAGGGTGTATAGGATTAAGTGGCGTTAAGGTCTATAGGGTTATATATAGGGCTTTTAGGTCTTAGAGACGGATCGCGCTTTAGGGTATATATTAGTTTTATAAAGTTTTAAATATAAGATATAGTTAGCTTTAGAGAATAAGTCTGCTTATTATATTAGAGGTCTTTATTAATTTATTAATATATTATAGCAAATTCGGCTAAGTCTTTAGGCAGTTCTCTACCTACTAACTATACTCTAATTTTATCTAAAATAGCTTAACGGAGAGCAGTAACTCTAGCGGCTTTATTTTAATCTAGTTTACCAATAAGGCCTAAAAATTTCAAAAAGAAGCTGGTAAAGTCTTGGTTCCATTATTATAGGTTTTTAAGTTTAGTAATAACTATATATTTACGGCTAGCGTTATTATATATTCATTCTAGTAGAGGGATAAAGATTTTAAAATTAATAAAGGTGCCGTTACGGAAGAATGGGTCTATAATTTATATAGCGTTTTTGCTTAAATAAGACATTCTATAGCTAATCTTGCTAGCTTTAGTAGGGTATTAGTTATAGTTTATTAAAAGTTTAAGACGGAGCCTAGTTATAAAGGGATATAGGTTATTTTAATTTCTATTAAATATTAGAGGGTTAGGGAGCTTTTAGATTTTGTGGTAGGTACTAGGTTTATTATAAGTATAGGTTAAGCTGCCGTTACTAGTTTAGGGTTTATATTTAATAGGTTAGGTTCGTATATAGTTATTTTAATTTCGTTTATAGGTGTTACTATTAGGGTCTCTAACGCAAGTGCTTTAGCGTTATAGAGTTCTTTATATATTACTTTAATTAATTACTAATACTAAGCTTTTAGTATAGTTTATTGCTAGGCTAAGGCATCTATAAAGGACTAATGTATTATAGTTATTTGTTCCCTAACTAGGGCTGTAATAGTTAATATAGCGGGTTTGAGTTCATTTGCCATTTTAAGGGTATTAGTATTAATATAACGTAATATAAGGGCGCGGAGAGACTTTAGGGAAGATTTAGAGGAATAATATAAATTTTATCTAAATATAAGGGTATATAGTTCTCGTTAAGAACAAGACGTTATATAAAGAAGAAAAGGGAATAATAAGAGAATTATATAATTAAATAGTTAGGGGCTTAGTGGTTAATGCGTGCGTATATATACATGCGGTCTTTAATGGACTTTAGTAAAATTTAATTAATCTAGCAGAACTTAATAGAAGTTAATTAAGCTGGCAGAATTTGGTAGAATTTAATTAAAGCGTCGGAATTTATCTGTTAAGTGTTTCACTAAGACATTCCTACTATAACTGGGCTAGTCCCGTTACACCTTTAAAGACATATTTAAAAAGTTAGCTAGTTTTGCAGCGCACTTTATATTAATTAGGGTAAAGGTATTTACTCCTAAGTTAGCTAAAGTAGAGGTTAAAACTTAATATCTATTACGGAATAAAGTATAAGGGATAGTGCAGCTCCTTTTACTAACTAACTAACCTAGATTAATATATAATATATTAATTCCTTTTAACTTTAGGGAGGAGTTTTTCCCTAAGGTTCCTCTTTTTTTTTTTTTAACTTTATACTATCCTCCTAAATTAATAGGACCTTATTTATCTTTACCTTTATTAAGCAGTTTCTTATAGGGTAGCTAGGTTAACCGTATAAAAAGTAAGCTTTTTAATCGCTAAGGGCCTATATATAGGGGTCGTTATATATAGGCTAAGTATATGCCAGACCTATAGTAAGGGTAGCTAGGTTGCTAGCTGCTAGGTTAACTATAGGCTAAGCGGCTAGTACTATAGGGGTTGCTAATTATGCTAGGGCACTATAGGCCGTTCTTATAGTACTTATAGCCTAATTTATAAGGGTTTTAGTTTTTAGCTAATTAGCGCGTACTTTAATTTAATAAAGGCCTTAGTTAATAGCTAGGCAATAGTCTATAAGTTCCTTTAACGTCTATACTATAGTATAAGCTTATTACGGGACGGGGGTAGTAGCTATAGAGCGTATGTATTTAAGGAGTCTATAAGACGTTACGCGATTAATTATAAGGGTTGAGGGCGTAAGGAGGTAATATACCTACGCGTAGCTAATATAAGCTGTACGCGAGGTGTATATAAGAGCATAGGGTTCTCCTATAGAGGCCCCTGCGGTAGGGTTCCGTAATACTACCCCCCCTTCTATAGAGGCGGAGCTCTGGCGACGCTGTGGTTACTATATATATATAAAAGGGACACTTAAGGTATAGAAAAGAAGAAAAGGGGGGTATTACTAAAGGCTTAAAACAATGTTATATAATAAGGCTTAGTATCTAAAAATCTAACTAATTAAATAACTTTAACCGCTGGTTAAAGTTCCTAGACATTTTAACGATATTCTAGTTATATAATCGCACTTTACTGCAATCTAATAGCAATTTAACGGCAATTTACCCTTATATAGTAATATATAGCGGTTTAACTCTATAAGGGCTCCTATAGAGGATTAGGTATAAAATCTCTACTTAGGCCTAGTTTCTATAGGTTCGCGTAGTAAAAGTCGCTAATTAGATCTTTTGCATTTTTAAAGTCTTTCTATAGTTGCCATTTTGGCTAATTTATATCAAATCCTATATATATAGCTCTGTAGTAAAGCCGTCGTCCTTTACCTTTACTAAAGTATTTAGAGTTAATAATTCGTTTAATGGTCTACTCCTTATAGTTCTTATCTTCGTTCTTATCTTAGATTAATACTAGTAGGGGTTTAAACTATATCTGCCTTAGTAAGGGGTTAGGCTAATAAAGGTATAGTAGCTATAGGTAAAATATAGGCTATATCCTATAGGTAGCTAGGGTAGGCAGGAGCTCTAGCTTATATACGGCTCCCTTATTAATAACTTATTTAATTAGATAAGGGCTAAGGTTTTTATAATTAAGTGACTTTATAGGCCTCTGTATAAAGATATTATATATATCTAGGTATACCTAGTCGCCAACACGCATCTCCAGTGGTGGCGTTCTATAACAGTTGGCGAAGTAGGCCTACTTTACTTAAGCCTAGCCCATTTCTCCCTTATAGTAGTTAAGTAGATTTTTTATATAGTCTATATGCTAGTTAGCAAGTAGCATCTTAAGGCGTTTTTTATATAGTAGTTTCTTATTAATAGGTTCTAGTAGCTCTATACTAGATTGGGGGTAATAACCCTTATTTATAAAGAACGGGGTAAGTCCTATAGTAGTTAAGACGTAGTTATTTACTGCGAATTTACCTAGCAGGAGGTAATCTACCTAGTTATCTTAACTATAGGCGACTACCTATTATAGGTACGCTTTTATACTAGCATTAGCGTTTTCTGGTTATCTAGTAGTTTTATAATAGAAGGATATAGATATCTTAATAGAGATGCTAAGGCGTTAGTAGATTTGTCTCTATATATTAGAGTTAAATTATATGCCTCGGTTAGACGTAATCAAGTTAGGTAACCTATATAATTAGTAAACTTTATAAAGAAAGGCGTTAGTAACGTTACTAATGGCTATACCTTCGGTTAGGACGTAGTGGCGCTCTTTTATAAGTTGGTATATTATTATAAGGATATTCTTATAGGTACGGCCATGTCGTTTATAGGGTAGTAGGTCAATAACAAAATCTATAGCGATATCTGCCTATTGTCGTATAGGTACTAGTAGAGGGTGTAGTAATCCTTAGTACTTTATATTAAAGGCCTTAACGCGCTTATAACCGTAGCAGGCGCCTATAAAGCGTTTAACTAAGTCTATTATTTTTAGCCAGAAGTAGTATTAGCTAAGGAGCTTGTAGATTCCTCCTCTGCCTAGGTGGCCGCTTAATTAGAGGTTATAGGCCATTTAGATTAATTACTGTTGTAGATTTTCTAAGTTGGGGATAAATAGGCGGCCTCTATAATAAAGCCTATTCTCTTTTACTTCTAAGGCTGCTATATTAATCTAGCCTAAGCTTTAAAGGTTAGTAGGTAGCGTATAGGCGCTAGCGGTCTTTGCGGCGATAAATTAATATAGTAATAAGTTAATAGAGGTGTTATATACCATAGTAATAAGCTTGTTAATTTTAGGAGGTAATTTTAGTTCTATAGTATAAAGCTAAGGTATAGTTAGCTCTATTATAGGTAGTATACCTAGGGCTAAATTTCGTGCTTTTAAAATCGTCTATTATTAGAACTAATTATAGGGGTTATCTTTAAACTAAGGAAGGTCTTACAAGCGGCGTATTAGGCTATTAGGTTTAGTACCTTATACTCCTAGTCTATATATAATTTTAAAGTTAAAACTAGAGAGGAACTCGTTCTAATATGCCTAGCGTTAGTTTAGCTACTTCGTAGTTATAAAGTACTTAAGGTTACGATAGTCCGTAAGGACTTTAGTTGGCTAATTAGGCTCTACTAAGGAGAGTTCTAGTTAGAATTCTTTAAACGCTTATATAATTATAAGGAGTTCTTTATTATAGATCTTATAGTTACACTCTTATAGTATAAGCTTAGGCGAATAGAATATAACTAGGTAAAGGAGACCGTTATTACCTATTTAGGAAAGAACGCCTATATTAATATAGTCTAAGAAGTCGGTTTTAAAATAGAGTTATTGTCCTAGTATAAAGTAAGCTAGGATAAGTACTTTAGTAAAAGTATTTTTAAGGTCTTAGAACGCCTTCTTGCATTTAGGCGTCTAGGTAAAGCATAGGTACGTTTTTCTTCCTTTTATAAAAAGGCCCTTCATTTATATTATTGCTATAAGTAGTGCTACTACGCCTAAGAAGTTGTATATAAATTTCTAATAGAAGTTGGCGAAACTAAGGAAGGCTTACTATTTGGTAATTATACGTACTTTCTTAGGGTCTATATAGACACCCTTAGTAGTAACAATTAGTTTAAGGTATTTTACTTTTATAACTAAGAATTCGCATTTTTTTTAAAAATTAATATAAAGCCCTACGTCCCTAAGGCGCTATAGGACCTTTTAAACGTGTTTAGTATACTTAAAAGGGTTATTGCTATAAATAAGTATATCGTCTAGGTACGCAGAGCAGAAGTTATTAAGGTAGTCCTATAAGGCGTTATTAATATAACTTTAAAAGGTGCCTAGGCCGTTATATACGCTAAAGGGTATAATAGTATATTTAAATTGGCTAAAGCGCAATACAAATGCGGTTTTCTATTTATTACATTCCCGTATTTAGAAATAGTTAAAGGCGGCAATAATATTAAGCTTAGTATAGATTTTAGCTTAACTAAGCCGCTTAAAGGTCTCACATATAAGCAGTACTGGGTATTAGTTTTTAATTATAATAGTATTAAGTCCTCTATAGTTAATACAGAATTAAATACCTTCTCTTAGTTTCTTAGCGAGAAGGATAGGGGCGGCTGCTAGTAACATACTAGGACGAATAAATTCTTTATTAAGGTGCTTATTAATATACTTTTTTATAACTAGAAGTTCGTCTTTTAATATTAAGTAGGGTCTCTTATAAGGTGGTATTTTTCCTTATTTAATATTAATGGTATAGCTGTTAGGTTAATATAGGGGGAGTATATCTACGCCCTTTTATAAGCATATGTCAGTAAAGTTATAGTACCTCTTAAGGAGGAGCTTACGGAGTTCTTTATTAGTAAGTCCTTTTTTAAGCTTTATAAACTTCTTAAAGTCTAAAGGTAAAAGTCCGTAGAGTTCTATAGGGGCGTTATCTTCTAAAAGATTGACTATATCTATCCTATTACTATAGAAAATATAGTCCTATTCTTTATTAAGCTTATATAGTCGTAATTAGAAAGCTACAGCGATGGTTTAGCCTTTCCTATATACTATACAGTAAAAGGCTAGAGCACTTATATAGTGGTAGTTAGTTATAGGTAGGGTAATAAGGGGTTTTATGGGTTAATATTCTAAAAAGTAAATAGAGGCGGCTAAGCCATACCCTAGGCAAGTCTCTCTGTAGTATTTAAAGTTAAAGGTTACTTCTTTCTTCTTCCAGTTAATAGTGGGGTTATATTATTTAAGCTAGTTCATTTTAAGGATAATAGGGTAGTCGGTAAGTGGTATAATATAGGCCTAGAGTTCTTCCTAGTGCCTATTTATATCTAGGTAGAGTTCTACTATTAGCAAGTTATAGGGCGCGGGCTTTAGTAAGGGGTAAGGTAGGTAGGTTATAAGTATGTATAAATTAGGTATCTATAAATTTATTAATCGCTTTACAATTAATTATAGAAAGGCTTTTATATTATTTTTTTAGCAGTAGTTCCTATTATAGGTAAAACTATCTATTTCCGTCTATTTATCTTTATTAAGTTATCTATTAAGCAAGCCAATATATAGATCCCTCCGTCATTAGGGTATTCTAACCTATAACTTAGAGCTAGGACTTAGCGTTTTCCGCTTCTATATCTAACTCTACCGCTATTACTACGTCTTTATCTTATATAGTAGTAGTGCATAGTAATATATTTGGTGTTTAGGGTATTAGGCTAGGTATTAGGCGGCAGCTACTAAACCTAGCTATTAGGCAGTTTAGGTTATCATAATAGCAGCCTTCTTAACGGCATCTATAGTAGTATCCTAGTTTCCAAAGTAGCTCGCGCTCTCTATTTAGAAGTTTTTGTGGAAAGGTTAGTATAGAGAAATTAATATTAGCTCTAGTAGCACTTAAGGCAATAGATGTCGGTAGCTTAATATATATAGGTTTAGTAGGCCCAGAAGGCTTCTATAGAGAGGTCTTTAGGTAAGGGTTAGCAGTAGTAATCTAATTTAATTGTCGTTTAATCTTCTATAGAGCTGCTACCATATTATAAATATCGTTATAGTTATAGCTGGCGGCTACGTAACTAAGGCAATAAGTAACTTTTTTAAGGAGGTCCTTTTAGTCTTTAGTATTATCTTAGGTAAGGGCTTTAGTATATTTCTGGAATTTAATATAGAATTCGTTAAATAATTTAGTAGGGTTTATCTTTAGGGCATATAGTTTAGCTCGGCTAGTGGCTAATAGGTTATAGTCGCGGTATATTAGGTTAAGGTTATTAAGGATTTTCTAGTGGAACTACTACTTCTAGGGGCTATTAGTCCCCTATTAGGCGAAGAGTCTATTAAATAGTATACCCTTTATTCGCCTAATAATATAACCAATCTTAGTATCTTCCGTAGGAAAAAGGCAGGCACTCTAGGTTAGTTTCTCGCGGATTTGCATCTTTTAGTGGCTATATTCCTTACGGTCTCCTTAAAAGACTAAGGGATTAAGGTAATATACATTAGACCCTATAATAGCAGCTTAGGTTTAATCGTTGTGGCTTTTATTATTACTACTTTAGTAGGGGTTTTTGTTAGGTAAAGCTACTTAGCACTAACCCTCCGTTAAGTGTTAAGTAGGTAAAGTTGCTAGGGGTATAAAGACTTAGGTAGCGTTATATGCAGTAAAGAGGTATCTGGCGTTATTACAAATGTACTTATTAAGCTAAGATTATAGGTATTTAATTATGCCGTCTTTTTTAGTAATTGTAGCAATAAGTATTATCTTAGCCTTCTTTAACCGTTAGACGTCGCGTTTAGATACGTAGAGGTTATCTTTAGTCTTTTAGCGTGTGTTATTAGTAAGCGCCTTATAAGCTTGCAGGTCTTAGATAATATCGCAATCTTAGGCAGTATATATTTTAGCTTATATAAGTTTTAGGTAGTAGTTCTATAGAAGGCGATAGTATTTATTGGGTTCTTATACTACCTTTTTTATAAACGTCTCGGCGTCTTATATTTTAATTTTAATAAGTAATAGCTCTTCCGCTTGCTTGTCCGTAGTTATATAGTTAATAAAGGATAAAATATTATTAATGTCTACCTTATTAAGGTCGTTGTAATCTTTTAAGCCACTAGGCTTCCCCTTAGGGATTAAGGCTAGGGCTAATAAGTTAAATTCTCCTAGTGTTAATCGGCGGCGTAGGTTAAGTATAGGTATTAAATTATTCTTTGGGTTTAATATAGTGGCTAGTAAGGAATATTGTCTTACTATTATAGGTTCCTTAGAAGTATAGAGTAGGGTAACTCGTAGATACGCTACTTTTAGTAGCGCCTACGGTATTATAGAGACGTAGAATTGGTTATAGGCTAAGTATTAGTAGTAAAAAAGGCGTAACGTAATGTTATGGGACGGGGGCAGTGGCTACAGAGTGTATGTATTCGAGGAGTCTATAAGACGTTACGCGATTAATTGTAAGGGTCGAGGGCGTAAGGAGGTAATATACCTATGTGTAGCTAATATAAGCTATATACGAGGTGTACGTAAGAGTACAGGGTTCTCCTATAGAGGCCCCTACAGTAGGATTCCGTGATAAGCTAGTAATAGAGCCCGCTATAGGTCTAGGGTAAGCTTATTAAAGAGGTCTAGTAGTGTGGGAAGGTACGACCTCTCTAAGATAGGAAAGTCACAGTGCTGTCTGTCTGTCTGTCGGTCGGTCTGTCGGTCGGTCGGTTAGTCGTAATTAGTTAGTAGAACAGTTAGTAAGAAAGAAAGAAAAGAGTGTATTTCCGGTAACTGGTAGAGTCGTGATATATATATATAGTAGAGGGAAAGAAGGAAGGAAGCCAAAGGCTGTATAAATATAGGAAAATGCTAAGGCACTAGGCGACGTCCAATCTACACCACTATAGTAGTAGGTCTTCTTAAGGGATCTAGGCCTATCCGGCTAGGTATAAAAAGCGGGTCTAAAAGGCTAAAAAGGTCTCCGTTAATTTTATATTTAGGCTTTTATAGTTAAGGCGGGCGTTTTATACTTTAAAAGGGTCTTTATAAATAGAAGATAAGTATTTAATTATTTCTTCTTTAGAGATAAAGGGGTTTGCTAAGTCTTTAGTATATTACAGGCGTAAATATATTTAGGCGTCTTTGCTAGTACGGCTAAAGATATAAGCTATCTTAGCTCGGGGGGTAGGAAAGTAGTTAGTATTAACTTTAAGCTTATCCCGTAATTAAAGCTTCCAGTTATTAAATATTAGGTTTATTCTACCCGTAAGTAGTAGGGGATCCACGACCTTTACTAACCGCTTTAGTGCTATATAGGTCGCGGTAGATCTACTAAGGCGCTAGGATAGGGTCTAAAGGACTATAGTAAGTCTTTAGTTATTTAATAATAACTTATTATTAGATATAGGGATATCTTTAACTTTAAGCAGCTCTTATAGTTGTTTAATTTAGTATTAGCTGCTATAAGCTCCGCCTAGGGGGTTAAAATATTAATTATTTCTTTATCTAAAGTATTTACAGGTCCTACAGCTACTTTACCTACTACTATATTTTGTGGCATAGTAGTAGGGGTATTAGGTAATTCTGGGTAATTTCTTTAGGGGTTCTAGTCTATGTATATCTTATAGGTCCTTTCCTTAGGGTTCTATTCTTTTCCTTTTAGGTCTTGTCCTTATAGTCTTAATAATATCCTTAGGGTCTTATTCTGTATTCTTGTCCTATTTATAGTCTTATAAATATATTTAAGTTCCTTTTTAGAAAGAGAGAGTAGAAAGAGCTTTAGATAATATTAGTGACTTAATTAATTAAGGCATAAGCACGGTAAGAGGGACGCGTAAGCCTATATAATTAGATTGTCTATAAATGAGAATCTAAAGCTAGGGAAAGGAAAGGAGAAGAAGAGTAGCGCCGCTCGATATTTTATAAGATCTTTGCGTTATATAACCGCAATATGCGGCAATCTACAGTAACTTACCAGTGCGAAGTTCTGCCATTTTCTGCTAGTGCCGTAATAGAATATCTATTCTAATTTCCTATTTATGGGCACTTCTAGGTTAACCATATTAAAAAAGACGGACTTTATAATTGTATTTAACTAAGATAACAATAACGACGTTTATAGAGTCTACGAGAATTTTAGGTCTAATAATAATAGTGCTATACTTAGCCTAATGACGGATGTATATACTTCTAAGGTTGCTTTTATATATGCTATAAAGCTAAAGGAGGCTAAAGGGAAATCTATAGAGGCCGAGATATAGCTTACAGTCTACTATATAGCTATACTATAGAAAATTTAGGAACTAATTAATATAAGATAAAGAACACTAATAAATAAAGAGGAGGCTAAGAAGCTAGTGCTATTAGTAATAGAATAAACTATTATTGGGTATAAATAGTTGTTATATATTTTTAGCTTATTACCTAATAATAGTATTATACGCTATACATCCTCTCTCTCTTTAGAATCTCCTTGCCTTTAGCTAATACTTTATTTATTAGATATGCTAGGGCCTCTTTAACGGGTTATAGGCTAGTATATCTACCTACTATAGTATACTCCTCCTTCTTAACTTGTTAAAATGTATTGCTATTATAGCTTCTAGTAAGCTATAGCCTATAATACAAGAGATACTATAGTAGTATAGATTGGACGACGCCTAGTACCTTAGCATTTTCCTATATTTATAGAGCCTTTGGCTTCCTTCCTTCTTTCCTCTATTTTATATATTACAAACCTACTAGTTACCAGAAAATACACTCTTTTCTTTCTTTCTTACTAACTATTTTACTAACCGACTAACTAACTAACCAACAGACAGACAGACTAATAGCACTATAACTTTTCCATCTTAGAGAGGTTGTACCCTCCTACAATACTTAATAGGGATAAGGTATAGGGATAGATATATTATTTTAGAGAGCTAGATAATAATAAGATATAAATTAAAGGGAGGGATATAATTGACGACCGTTATAAATATCGTAAAAAGTCTTTACCTATATCTTCCATTTCTATATAATTTGTAACATCGGACTTTTATACTTTAGCACTTTTTAGATATCTGCCTTACCTTTATATAAATATATTTAACTCTATTAAAGCAAGGTCTTACCACCGTGGTTTTTTTTAAAACTACTATATATTTTATTCCAAGTTTATCTATAATTACTAAAAGGACAGGTCTTTTAGTACCTACTATATTAAATTAGCTGTGTTGCTGTGTATATATAGCTCTAAGCTGCCGCAGGTTATATAACCTCTCTAACTCCTTTAATGGCGGCGGTGGGTTCTTACTTTTAGAAAGACGGGAGTGTGCGGAATCATTACCGGTATTAGTGGTGTTAAAATCGCAGCAGAGTCTAGCTAGTATAAGATTTAGCCGTTAAAGCCTTCCTAATAGCATTAAAAAGCTTTTAGTGAGCCCCGATATAAAGAACGCATAAGCGCCGCAAATGTTAAGAAATTTAGAGAAAGACTATTTTAAGAAATATTAAGTATAGAGTATATATGCGGATAATAAGATTAGGTTAAAAACAGAACGGTAGTTAACATAGTACTAAAAAAATTCGGTATTAACTATGCTAGTATTCCACCCTAGGTAAACGGCCCCTATAGCTATATTGAGAAATATATACTAGCAGCAGCAATTAATAAATAGCTTAAGCTAGTTTAATAAATAACTATATATTAACCTGTAGTGTAATAAAAAAATTAATTTCCTAAGCTATTATTTTATTTTGCTTAATCGATAAACCTTACTTTCTAGTTCTTTAAGGATAGCGGACTAAATATCTTTAATAAGCTTTTTATATTCCTTAAGGCATTCTCTAGTAAACGTAATATTGCCTACAGACCTGTACTAGTATTAGCCCTAGTTTATATAAGTACGCCTTTAATATATAACGCAATATCTATTATCTTTATTATAATAGTAGATATATATATTTTTAAAGTACGTATAAAGCTAAAGATATCCTAGCCTATATACTTAAATATAGCCTAGTTATAAGTACCTAATTAGGTTACCTAACTGATCTATTTATTAAGCTCTTTATAATACTTACTATAACCTTATAAAGGGAGCTCTAGTGCTATAAATTTAGTATTTATTGTAGTTAATATCTAGGTAAGCTTTTTAAAAGCTATATTAAAGGCTTTAAGCAGTTCTATAAGTTTAGGTATAGGGCTTTAGCTTAAAAGGCCTCTAGCTATAAGGTGCAGCGATTAACTTAACTAAAGAGTAGATATTACTAGGTCCGCTAAATTAGAAGTATTTTTTATTAAACCTATTATTTTATCGCTTATTATATATTAAGATAGGTATAACTTACTAGATTTACCGCGTTAAGCTATATATATAAAGCACACTCTTATCTTTGGTTATTATATTATTATAAGGGATATTATTACGGTCACCTTAGGTTGCCCTTAGGACAACCCCCAGACGCCCCTTAGATGGTCGCCGGTCACGTACTAAAGGCACATGCCCGTAGTATATAGTCTCCATAATTCTAGAGACCTTACCTCCTTAAGAATTTGTCTCTCTTACTAATCTATCCTATTCTAATTATATCCTTATAGCCCCCTATCTATAAAGTCCCCTTATATTTAAATCCTTCCTACTCTTTTTTAAAAGGGTAGTCGGCTTTAAGGACCAGATTGTTTATTTATATCTTTTATTTATAACTACTATTCTCCTTTAAAATCTCGCAATAACCTAAATGGAAACTCCATAGATACCTTATAGAAAGCCGTCGCGTAAAGGTAGGAAGGTCCCTCTAATAGCGAGAGATTATAATAATATAACCCTCTAGGTAAGACGGCCGAATAAGCCCTAATACCTAGATGCTTTAGGAGCTTAAAGACTCTTATATACCTATAGTTACCAACAACGCTAAGAAAAATATAGATACCTTCTATAACAGTTATAATACTACTAAAAAGTAGCTAGAACCCTTTTGGCCCTACTTAGGCTAATTAGAAGATTAAGCACTAGAGGCGACTTTAAGATCTTCCCCTAAGCTAGAAATGCTAAAGGAATACACTAATATGTCTAACTAGGGAACCAACTAGAACCCTCCCGGAAGACTACCGGCCTATAATTAGTATAGTAGTAGTATATAGACTGCTTACAAGCTAAGCGGGCCTACCCCTTTAGGTAATCTAAGCTAATTACTAACTTAAGACCCGAGCCTTGTTAGGAAGCCTATACTAGCTACTAATACTAATACTATCTCTATAAGAGGAGCCTCTCTAGGCCCGAGTTCGGAAGGTTAAGGGCCCTATACTAATCTTCTTTAAGACGGATATTAAGAAGCTGTTATAAGGCTCTTAGAAGCTATATAGAAGGAAGCCACTAATAAATATATTTGTTAGATAATCTATATTCTATATAGCGTAGGATATACACAAGTCACGTGTCTAGGGTACGTGTATTGTAAATATCTTTACCTAAGCCTAAGGGCCCTAGGTTAATTAACGATTAAAATTATTAACTAACCAACCCATTTTATTAATGAATAGCTCTATATAAACTATCTGACAGTTATAAGCCTAGTCCGCCGACTTAAGAAGCTATTTAGCTATTACTTAATTATTTAAAGAAGTTCTACCTTATTGTTAGACTCTGACACCTTATCGTCACAAGACGACCCTGATCGAAATCCTACTTCAATTGTCATAGGACGAGATTTTACGAGATTCCACGAGATTCTACGAGACTCCACCTTAATCGTCAAAGGACGATCCTGACAATAAGGACGATCCTGATAATAAGGACGATCCTAACAATAAGGACGATCCTAATAATAAGGACGATCCTGATAATAAGGACGATCCTAACGACAAAATACTATCTTAATTTCTCCTTTGCCTATTAGTTAAATGACTCCACTAATAAGTTCGTTAACTACGATCATCCTTAATAAGCCAGAAGACTGGGAATAATGGCTATGGCAACTCCGAGCCCTCGCGGATTAGCGAATTTGGGCCCACGTTAACCTAGATAAGGAAGTACCTTAATAAGGTCTACTATAAGAACCAGCCTATCTAGAAGTTATAGATTTTAATAAGAATATAACCTTATATGTATAGCTTTCGACAAATTAATAGAGAGCGTACGAGAATAGCAGACGATACTATAACTAGAATATAAAGTATTTCCTAAAATAAGAAGAGCACCTTTAAAAGATTTACACTTAAATTATGTCTATAGTATTAATTTAGAAGAAGCTACTACTTAACCCTTCTCTTATAGTTAAGGAATGGATATCTTAATTAAAGGAGAATACAGAACCTACCTTGTTATTTATTAGGAAAAGGTATAATACTAGTACACAGAAGCTCTTAAGGGGTTTAAATACTTATTAAAATTAAATTAGTAGTTAGATTAATGAGAATATGTAATAGTACTAGGAGAAAAGTATAAGATCCCTTAAATATCTAATGGAATCTAGCTATAAGAATTAGCAGAGGTTGTTTAACCCTTTAGTAACGCCTACTGTATAAAGCATACTACTAAGTCAAATAACCCTTAGAAGTTGAGATCTTCTAAATACCGTAGAGTAGTAAAGGAGCTGTAAGAAGAACTTAGAATACCCTTAAAGAAAGCTAATGCTACTATAAGAGGGAGTACCTTTAATGTAGACTTTGTAGAGTAAGCTATAATAGATTACTTTAATACTACTAAAGGTTTAGGGAAAGGAACCTTAGTATATACTAGACGCTTAAAGAGAGCCGGGTTACTAGTAGATAAGAAGATATCCTATAAGAAGCTACTACCTATGTACTTAGCGTGTGAGAAACGAGGACATTCCCTATAAAACTATTAGTATTTATTTAAAGATAAGAAACCTAAAGGAGTTACAATTAAAGATACTCGCATTAAAAGGGTGTTAAAGAAGGTAGAAAAGAATAAGGATCTTACTAACTAAGTTATAAAGATTAGACTTAAAGAACAAGAAGATAAGGCTTAATAATAATAGGACGAGAGCTAGGAGATAGTTAAGATTAAGGGAGAAGCTAATGTGATATTCCTAGAATTGTATTATACCGGTTAACTCTATCTACTAAGGCTATTAACTATTCTTAACTTAGGAACTACTCTTTATATCTTTAATAACCTCTCTTGTTTTTATAACTTTAGAAAAGCTTTAAGATATAAATATGTTATCGCCGGTAGCTTATTAAGTACGTCCAATTAGGAAGTCTATTAGCTTTTAATTTAAGCTAACTACTACGCCTATAACGGAAGCGCAGAATATTATTAAGAGACGTTTATCTAGATTTAAAAGGTAATATACGTTTATAGTATCTGCGTCTAGGACATCTAGGACCTATAAGCCTTTATTATTTAGGTATTAACGCCCTAAGAGTTAAGCTTTAAGGCCCTAAGACAATAGAATATTAATACTACAGTCTTGCCAAAATTAAGCATTAGGTCTTAAGAAGGTTCTTAAAATAGAAAATTAATAAACCCTATTTTAACCTCTATATTAACTAGACTGGCCTTAAGAAAGCGTATACTGGATTTATATAAGTTATACTTATTTACAACACCTACTTAAAAAGATCCTTCCCGTACTTTATAATAACGTATAGTAAGAAAAAGAAGATACTACAGGTGCTTAAAGATTTCGTCTAGTGGATTTGTCTAAGGTATAACCTTAAAGTTAACACTATTAGATTAGATAACGAGCTAGGGAGAAAAAGAACCCTTAAATACCTATAGACTTAAGGGATTATATTTAAACCTTTGGCGCTATATACCTAAGCTTAAAACGGTACCACCGAACGCTTAAGGGGTGTAATTATTAAGAGAGTATAAGTAATAAGAATTGCTACTAATCTATTACATAACCTATGGAATGAGATAGTTAACTATATAGTCTACCTTTAAGATTAAACGCTATGGGGAAGCAACGGTTAGATATCGCTATATAAGAGGTTTTATACCTTCTTAGCTACTAGGAGATTAAGAAAGTCGCAACTGGCGCACCTAAAAGCCTACGGCTGTAGGGTGTACGCGATAACGTCAGACGCCTAGTTAAAGAAGAAAAGGCTAAGTAAGCTAGATCCGCGAGCCTATATTAGCTATCTTATTAGCTATAACTCTACTAATATCTATAGGATCTGGATCTTATATAAAGGTATTATTATCTCTACTAGGGACGTTATCTTTAATAAAAAGACGTTCTTTAACGGTAAGTAAATGGATATCTTAAAGGACCTATACGCCGAATTAGATACACTAATTAAGAAGATTTAACTACCTAATACTTAGACTAAGAACGAGGTCCTTCTAGAAGACAATAAAGAAGTATTTAAACCGTTAATTTAAGAGGAAGACGACGACGTTAATAAGCTAGTTTAAGCCCTTAATAAGTTAGCAGATCTTAAGCTTGTAAGAGCTCTTAAAGACGTATATTATATACTACCTCTAATAAAAGAAGACGAAGAATCTCCATATGCCTTTTATATTAAGTATCCTATAAAGTTAGATATATAAGATTAGGATATTATCTAACTAATAAGAGATAGGTTTAACACTTAGGGGGTGTTTAACGACTTAGTTAAAGACTTATTTAAGGAAGCCGGCGATAATAGGTTTAAAGACTTTATTACTAAAAGGATTACTCCAGCCTATTATGGCGCCTTCTTAGCAGGAAGGAAGTTTAACCTTAATAGTCGACTTAATGACAGTAAGCTAAAATTAGGCAGAATACGTAATGTCAGATTATATAGGAAGAACTTACCTCCTCCACCTTAGTTAATTAAGGACCTTAATATATATCCTCTTTAAGATTATTTCTAAAAGGCTTGATAAGCCCATCTCTAATCTTATTATTAAATAAGGTTGTTTTAAGAAACAGATAAGAAACACGTAAAGGGATAGTAGGTCCTTAGCTTAATATAGGTATTCGTCTATAAGATAGATAAGTATAGATTCCTTTAAAAATATAAGGCACGCTTAATAGTATATAGAAATTAATAGGTCCTAGGAGACCTACTTACGAGAGCTACTATATTAGCTAGTACGACCTTCTGAACCCTTATAGCGATTACTATAAAATTTAACCTAGAGACAATATAGATAGATATAGTTAATGCGTTTGTCTATTATAATTTTAACAAGGTTATCTATATAAAGCTACCGCTAGGGTTTAATAAAGGAAAGATAGATAAAGTACTGCGCTTAAGAAAAGCCCTTTACGGACTATAACGATTACTACTATTATGGCAAAAGAACCTTATAAGCTCTTTAAACGAATTAGGTTTTAAAGAGGTCCCTTAAGAGCTGTACATTATACTAAAAGGTAAAATAGTTATCTTCTTCTATGTCAATAATATTATCTTCTGCTACCGAAAGATAGATAAGAAGAAAGCTTAAGAAGCAATTAAGGAGCTAAGTAAGGAATACTAGATAAGTACCCTTATCGAGCTAAAATAGTTCCTAGGAATTTATATACTACGCAATTATAGCTAGAGGCTCCTATAGCTATCCTAGGAAGCCTATATTAAGAAGATAGCTAACTAGTATAAAATAGATCTTAAAGGGCGTCTTCCAGACACTCCTATAGCAGAATTAAAACTCCTCCCTACTAATTACCAATTAATCCGTCTAATGTATCCGTCCCCTAATATAGACCTATTAGTCCGTTCTATATCCTTACTAGCTTCTATAATACTATATTAAAGAAAATTGGGTTTAGTACTCTATATAGCTACTATAACGCGTCCGGATATTACTTTTATAGTATTATAGCTAGTAAGGTTTAATTAGAACCAAATCTAAGAGTACTATTAAGCGGTAGATAGAGTAATTTAGTACCTATATAGCATAAGGAGCAGAGCAATCTACTATAGAGGAGATAAGGAAGGAATAAATAGTAGAGAGAGAGATAAAGGAATATGTAATAAAGGATAAGACAACGGAAGAGATAGTAGAAGTAAAGTGCAATTATTTATCTATGCTAGCGATGCATTATTCGCAGATAACTCCATTAACAAAAAGAGCTTATAAGGATATATTATAAAGCTCTTTAGGGGACTAATTACCTGGAGAGCAAATAAGCAGGATATGGTAACGACGTCAAGCATAGAAGCCGAGTTGTTAGCCCTATTACAGACAGTAAAGGAAGCTATCTTTATTAGTAGGCTGTTTAAAGTAATAACGCTACACCTAAATAAGCCCTTAATTATTAACTGCGATAATACCTAGACACTTTAACTAATTATAGAAGACATGGCAAAGCTAATCACGAAGCTCCGACATATTAATATCTATTAATACTAGCTACATTAGGAATACGTAAGGAGACTAGTACTATTTTAATAAATAGTAACGAAGGAGATAATCGCTAATGGATTTACGAAGGCCCTGCCTAAGTAGAGGTTTTAAAGCTTCGTTAATATAATCGGAATAGTAGATATTAAGAAGTAACTAAATAAGGAGAAGCAAATAGAGGACCTAAGGGAGAAGATTAGGGCGAGACGGAAGGATTTAGATAAGATTATGGTTTAATTAACTTATTAACGGACACGAGAAGATAGTTAGTTTTGACCTTAAAGAGCTTAAAGCTAAGGGGGTGTGTCAGATAATCTATATTCTATGTAGCGTAGGATATATATAACTTACGTGTATTGTAAATATCTTTATCTAAGCCCAAGGGCCCTAGGTTAATTAACGATTAAGATCATTAATTAATTAACCTATTTTATTAATAAATAGCTCTATATAAACTATCTAACAATATTAGAACCCTTTAGGGGTAAATCTATATCTAGTAGGGTTTAATCTAAGCTAGGTAAATTCTTTTATAACTTAGTTAAGGCTAAGGGCTTTTTAGGAGCTACTTAGTACTTACCTAAGAAGGTATAGAGGACTTAGAGAGTTATCTACGCTATAAATAAAAAAAGGATATAGATTAACTAGCTAAGGCCTCTAGTAGTTTAGAACTCCGCCATAGACCCAACGCCTAGTAGTTAGACGATTGAGTTTATAAGGTAGACGACTTCTTTAAGATGCTAATAATATAAGGTAATACTAAAGAGCATATACGCTAGATTATTAGTAAAATTAAAAACCGATTACTAAACTAGATCGCACTTAATTAGCTTAATAAAGAGCAAATTACTATATAGCTATAGCTATAAACCTTCCTAAAGAAATAGACTTAAGATTTGTATATTATATAATATAATAATATAGAGCTATTCTGGAATGGGACATAGCTTAACCGCTATAACTTTCGCTAGTTTATAAACTTTATAGAAACTTATACTTAATAGATAAATCTAAAGCCCTTTAAAAATAAGGATGGTAGCATTTATAAGAAGGAGAAGATTGGGTTTATCTAGGCTAAAATTAAGCTAGTAATTTATAATAAAATAAAGCGCGTAGGAGCCCTATTGCGGATTACTATATATACGAATTTTAAATAAGCGGTTCTAAATGCTAAAGATGCGGTAAGGAACTAGACCTCTTCTGGTAGGAAGCTAAGGGGTTATTAAAAGCGCGGGCACTTTAGTAGTAATATAGGGTAGACCTAACCTTTAAAGAAGCCGTTCTTAAAGAGAACTTTAAAAGGGTTAATGTTAGGGGCCTTAAATAACGGGAAAGACTCCTAGGGCTAACCTAATACCTATCTAGCACCTTTACGGGAATACTTTAAGAAGTTAAGAGAAAACTCTAGAGGTAGATTTTATTAGAAAAATAAGTAGGGCGATAACCGTATTAATAATTAAAAAAAAATTTTCTAGTTGCGGATCTCTTCTAGCTATAATTAGGGCAAGATATAGAATAAAAGACTCTCTGTATTACTATTAAGCTAAAAATAACATACTCTATAGGTAAGGTACGATAGTTCTAAGCACTATATAATAGCGGCGCTAAAATTAATCTTATATAATATAATTTAGTAAAAGAGTATAAACTTATTCTATTGTAAAGGTGGCGGAAACCTATTATAGGCTTTTTAGATAAGTATTGGATTAAGCTATATAGTGCCTATAAGCTTATAGTATTAGTAGCCGATATATATAACTATATTAAGGTAGTTAGCTTATAACCCTTCTAGGCGGCTAACTTTGTAGGTTATAACCTTATTCTTAAATACCCTTAGCCTATAAAAGTAGATTTTAAGATACGCTTTAAGATAGGAGCCTTTAAATAGTGGAATAATAAAGATTTAGAAGGGCGTATATTACTAATAAGCCTAAAGGATATCCTAGAGAATATAGCCCTAGGTAAAATAGTGTACGCTTTATACCTAAAGGAGTATTAAATCTAACCCCTATTTAATAGTAAGATAGGTATAGAGCCTAGTATAGGTAATAACCCCTTTATAATAAAGACCCTATAAGGAACTACCGGATAGGTTATAGAGATATTATAGGGAGGCGGCGATATTAAGGATCTTATAAGATACTTTAACCATTATAGGTTACTCTGGCTTAAGTAATATATAGAGAGTATACTATAGCATCTTAAGCGCTATGTTAAGGATTTCTCTACCCTTTATTAGCTACCGTATAAAACGGTATAATATATAGTGGTAACTATATATAAGTAACCACTATAGCGTATAACGCTGCCCGTAAGTATTTTAAGGGAGCTTTAGAACCTACCTAATAATAATAGAGAAGATAAATATAACTCCAATTTACTAAATATTCTAGTAGGCCTAAGGAACTTACTAAGGGTATTTTTAGATAGGAGAGCTAAAGTCCTACTATAGAACTTGGAGTATAATTATATAATTAATTTAGAAGAAGGTAAATAACTACTAAACCTTTTTATTTATAACCTCTTGCGTAAAGAGCTTAAGATCCTATAAGAGTACCTTAATAGGTTACTAGAAAAGGGGTAGATCTGGCCTAGTAAGTCGCCAGTAGGTATACTAATCCTCTTTATTTTAAAACTAGATAGAACTATAAGGCTATGCGTAGACTATTATAGTCTTAATAAGATTATAATTAAGAACCGTTACCTACTACTACTGGTTAGTAAAATACTAGATTAACTATTTAGGGTAAAGATCTTTATAAAGCTAGATCTATAAGACGCCTAATATAGGCTCCGTATTAAAGAAGGGGATAAGTAGAAGACCGCTTTTAAGACCTAATACGGCCACTTTAAGTATCTAGTAATGCCTTTTAGGCTAGTTAATACGCCTATAATATTCTAATTATATATTTATAGAGCCTTAGGGGGACTAGTTAACCGCATATACGTCATCTATTTAGATAATATCTTAATTTACTTAGAAGACGAGGATTAATATAAGTAACACGTCCGTAAAGTGCTAGAACGTTTAGATAATTAGGGCCTCTACGCTAAGGCGTTAAAGTATATCTTTAATACTAAGCAGGTTAAGTTACTGGGTTACATTATAATGCCTATATGTATAGTTATAGACCTAGTACAGGTATAGATAATTTAGGAGTGGCTAGAGCTAGAGAGCTATTAGGATGTTTAAGTATTCCTAGGCTTTACTAATTTCTATAGGCGCTTTATTTATAACTACTCGGATTTTACCTAATACTTATTTAACTATATTACGGAAGCTTCCTAAAACCCAACCTAAGAAGTAAAAGGCTTAAAGGCGGTAAGGAAGAAAACTAAAAAGGGACTAACTAAATAGTATAAGCTATAGTTATAGCCCAGAAAGGTTTAAGAGGCCTTTTAAGAACTTTACGTAAAGTTTATAAAAGCTTTATTACTACGGCATTTTAACCTAGATTAGCTATTAATAATAATTATTAATATATTAAATTTTGCCTTTACTGGTATTCTACTGTAACCTAATAGGCATCTAGATGCTACCCAGCTCTATTAAAGACCAGTAGTATTTTATAATAGAAAATTCCAGGGACCTAAAGTTAGGTATTATACCTACGATAAGGAACTGCTGGCTATAGTTAACTGCTTTAAATAGTTACTACCTTAAGTATGCAAGCCATACCACTTATATACTCTTAGATTATTACAATTTACGCTACTTTATAACTATAGAGGAGCTTATACCTTAATAAGCTAAATAGGTAGAGGAGCTTATATAATTTAATTTTAAGATTAAATATAAGCTAGGGAAAAGCAATCCTGCTAACAGACCGTTATAACGGCTAGACTATACTAAAGGCTTTAAAACGGGAGAAAGAAAATAGATAATAGATATCTTACTCCCTATATTATAGAATAAGCTCTAGGTATAGAATACTTAAGTACCTATAGCTCTATACACTAAGTCTTAGGTAGTATAAGCCCTATTGGTTTCTAAATATACCTAGATAGGACATCCCTAATATATTCTCGGAACCTGGTAATATACTATCCCTAATTACTAAGCTATCCCCTTAAACCAATAGCGAAGCTATAGAGTAATTGGAACTCGGAGCCCTATAATAACTAAAGGACTTTAACCTTATAGCGGCCTTCCTAATATACGCGTATTAAAGAGTTATAAGATCTATAGTACCATCTAGTCTTATACTTAGAGCAGTATAGGATAAAATAGCTTTTACTTAGGAACTATTTAAAAGGTTAATAGACCTTATCCGTAAGGTGTAATGGAGAGATATTTTCTATGCTATCCTTAACGCGGAAGTAGACTGGAAACGTAATAGAAAGGAAGCTGCTAGGCACTATTATTAGGAACTAGACCTAATGGGCCTAGTATATAAAGGTGGTAAGGTTTAGGTGCTATAAGAAGTAAATTTATAATAGAAGATTCTTATAAAGAATTATAATAATCCTCTAGGCGGCCACTATAGTTAAGTAAAAATAGTGGAATTACTTTAGCGTAAATACTATTAGTTAAGGCTTAATTAGGAAGTAAAGAAGTATATTAGCTATTATAAGAAGTATTAAGTATATAAGATCCGCAGGCACAAGCTATAGGGTTTACTTAAATTAGTTCCCTCTACTAGTAAGCTATAATAACATTACGCTATAGACTTTATTACGGATCTCCTACTATCTAAAGATAGCTAAGGACGAACATATAATTTAGTCCTTATACTTATTAATAGGTTTTTAAAGTACGTCTAATACCTTCCTGTTAATAAGACGATTAACGTATAAAAGCTCGCCAACCTAATTAAGGAGAAATGCTTTCTTAAAGTAGATTAGCTATACTCTATTATTACTAATAGGGGCAGCATCTTTATAAGCCAATACTAGTTAGACCTATACTTCTATTTAAAGATAGACCACTATTATAGTATGGCTTTTTATTTATAGACGGACGGATAAATAAAACGCTAGAACTAGGAACTAAAGTCTTACCTATAAATATATTTAAACTACTAGCAAGACAATTAGTATAAGCTACTTCCGTATATAGAGTACGCTTATAATTTAAAGTAATATTTATTATATTAGTTTGCACCAATCTAGATTACCTACGGCGTTTAACTATTAGGGTTTAATAGTATACTTAATAATCACTAGCTAAGGCCGTATAATTAGTTATAGGATCCTACTAGGAAGTCTAAGGACATCTACTAAAGAGTATAAGGATACCTCTAGAAATAGAAGGAGTAATAGAAGTATATAAAGTAGAGCCTATAAGATACCTAAGAGTAGTAAAGACTTTAGTATAACCGTAAGCACTAGGATAAGCATTTTAGAGTAGGTAATAAGGTTCTATTACGTTTAACAAATATTAAGACCTGTTAACTATTAAAGAAGCTTAATATAAGATACCTAGGTCCCTTTTAAGTCAAAAAACGAATTAATAAGCTAGCCTATTGTCTTTAGCTACCCCCATCTATGGCTTATATGCATTTAGTATTTTATATAAACCTACTAAAGCTATAGCATAGACTACTGCTAGAAAAGAACTTCTATCTAGGCCCAATTAAACACCCTAAGGTATTGGGCGAGCGGTATAAGGTTAAAGCTATACTACGCTATATATCTATTAAGAATAAGCTTTAATTTAAAGTTAAATAGCTAGGCTAGCCCGCTAAGGACTCTATATAAGAACTAGAGGATTACCTTAATTATTACAAAGATATTCTAAAAGAATATTAGGACTAAGGTCCATAATTTATAAGTTATAAAAAGCGCTCTAATACTATAGTATCATCGCGACCTATAAAGAAAGCTCGCGAAAAGAGTAAATAGGTTAAATTAGATATAAAACGGATAGGCTCCGGAAACTATAGGGATAGGGCTATAGCCTAAGGCAGGACAGGTCCTTAGCCTTTTCATATATATAGCATAGAGTTAATAGGGCATTTTACTAGAATTGCATTCCTATTTATTAATCTATACTAGGAACATTATTTTTAGGGCTTCTAAGCCCTTTATATAAGCCTTATAAGGCCTTCCTAAGCACCTAATTAAGGTCCTTAATTGCTACTATATATAAGAACGAATCCTAAAAGTCTAAACTATAAATACCCAATCTAAAAAGCCACTACGCCTTATTATTATTAGGAGTAGGATTAGTATCTATTAAGCCACTAAGTGATGGCTAACGAGAATGGGATTTAGATCCCTTAGTAGGTATATAAGTAGGCATAAAAACAGGGGTAGGATAATAAGGTGTAGCTAGAGCAGAGACTCTTAAACACTTAATACTAATATTAGGTCTAAACTAATACTAATAAAGCTCTTATGGCGTAAGCTTATAGTTAATAAAGATACGCTTAAGCCTAGAATAAATAAAGACGTTAGCTAGCTGGTATAGTCTAAAACCACTAAGATCTTACTACGGCAACTATTAGTTACCTATTTACTAGGTACCCAAAGGGTAACCTACCTAATACCATATTATATTATACTCTTTTACAACTTAACATGTATGCGTAAACTCCTTCCTATAGTAGATAGCAACCTTCTTCTTATTACCCCTATCTCGTACCTTATCCTTAGTATACTAACCTTACTCTTACATTAGGCGTTACTAGCTAGCTTACTAGGAATTATAGGCGGTATAGATAGCTATAGTATAGTCTTAAATTTAACTAAGACGTTTAGCATTAGCGCTAGAATAAGATAAAGCCCTGGCAATATAGTAGTTAAGGACATTAAAGGATTGTCGCCACTCAGGCCCAGGCTATTAAAGCTTAAAGTTAGCAATGGAAATCTATTAAGGATAGAAAAGCTTACCCTAGTATAACTACTGCTCTTAGTACGTATACATTAATTATAAGGATTAAAGGTATTAGATTTAACGTAGTGCGTCTTATTATAAGCCCCTAAAATCCTATTATTAGATTTTTAGTCTTTTAAAGACGTATAGGTAAAATTATTTAGGTAGGACCAGTACTAGTTACGGGTTAGTAGAGGTTGGGGTTCTATATATAAAGGCAGGGCTAAAATACGCTATAAAATTTACTTAAAAGAGCAGTTAGTAGGAGAACGAAGAGGTATATTAAATTAATAATGAAAAAAAAGAAAATCTTAATAATATATTAAAGATACGTCCAAATTAGATAAAGGTTAATAATGGGAAGTAAGGTGTTAAGGAAAAGGATTAAGCTTAATAAGCAAAGTATCTTTATACTTCACCGCCTAATACCCTTTTAGTGAATAGCCGCAACCTTACTAATATAACTCCGTTATAATAGCGCTATTTAAAAGGAAGGAAATACGCATTTAAGTTATTTAACTATCACTTCCTTATAAAAACTAACTACGCGGCCGGGGGAAGGCAATTAAGACGTTAAATTAAGGACGTATATAGGTTAAATTAGACCTAAAACAATACTATAGTATTAAAGAATAACGTTATAGACGTTCTTGACAATCGTATAATAGCTATAATAGCTATTGCAAAATGTCCCTATTTACTAGGCAGTAGAGCTACGCCAAATATACGGTATAGGACTACTAGATTTAAAAGCATATACACTAAATCTTAGGAGATAAGTCTCCTTAATTAACTAATTAATACCTTAACCGTATCTAATAGCCTAAGGGCAAATACGGGAATAATATATTAGTGACGTAGAGGATTATATAAAACGATTACAGATTATATTTTAACAGTTAAAAGATAATAGTAAGCTAAGGCCCTATATATTAAGCTATATACTAAATAGTTTTATAGAACTATATTAGGAACACTAAATTGCCTATAATACTTGTAATTAATTATAGACTAGCATAAAGGCTTAGATATAAAGTTGTATAAAAATCTTTAAGTTAGCCTAGGTAGTTACTAGTAGGCTTCTAGTAGGCTTTTAGTGGGTTCCTAGCAATCCTTACGTCTTTTCTTTAGTTATATTTTTCCCTTATTAAGGGTTTTTAGGAGTTTAAAGTAGGGGTTAGATAGATAGATAATATATAGTAGCATACCAACACCTCTCTAATATCTCTCCGAACCCCTTCTAGGATAAGCCCTTATAATCTCCCTACCGTAAGGTAATGGCGATTAGGGGCTAACCGTAAGAGGGGGGGGGGCAATATAAGGGATATTATTGCGGTCACCTTAGGTTGCCCTTAGGACGCCCCTCAGATAGTCGTCGGTCACGTGCTAAAGGCATATACCCGTAGTATATAGTCTCTACAATCCTAGAGGCCTTACCTCCTTAAGGATTTATCTCTCTTACTAATCTATCCTATTCCAATCGTATCCTTATAGCCCCCTATCTATAAAGTCCCCTTATAATTATTTAGGCTATACTACTATAAGAATAAGTTATACTAAATATAGAGATAGTAAATATAGGAGCTATAAGAATAGCTAGCGGGGTTAAGTAGGGTTATAGTATAGATCTATACGTATTAAGAGCGAATAGGAATGTATATATATAGCGTAAACGACATTCTACAGGCTATATTACGGACGCTTTAAGTATAATGTTACGACTACTTGGAGAAAAGTCGGAAGAAGCTAGTTAATTAATGCAGGCACAGTTTAGAATGGATCCGGTAGAACCATATAACGAGAAATAGTAACCGAGTTACGTAATATAATCTATATAATCTGTATAATCTATATAATCCGCAATAGAGTAGATAGAGCACACGTACCTTACGTATAAGGAGGGTTTCCTAGGAGTACGGTTATATATTTAAAGGACCACAGTCCCTACTCTAAATAGTTCTTTCCTTATAGTGATTCTCAGAATATAATTAGAGTTAATTTATTAGGCAACTACTCCACTAGTTATTATTATATTATTGACTTTAATTTATATCACCTATATACTTAGCCCAATAACAAGCCCACCGTAGTTCTTGCTATAAGGTTCCGTTACATAATTACTACCTAGTTATAGTATTAAATATAGAAAGTCGAACAATATGCTACCAAAAGCAGCCACTATAACGCCATTGACGGCGGCAACTACTTTAAGGTTAGGAGGTAATACTAATATAGCAGATACTAACTTATAGCAACCTATGACGGTCGGACAGCTATAAGAGATAGTTAACTAGTTAATAGAAAATAATGCGACACTTAAACAAAGGATCAACGGGATAGGAGCAGTAAAGGTTAAGTTACCATTAATTAAGAGATTCTTAGAAGAGAGATTAAAGCTTAAAGGGTTTCTTACGTAAATGTATTTTAAGGTTACGCAAGAAGGAGTAAAGCTAGCAATACCTATAGATCGGATAGCTTATACGGGACTATTCCTATTAGGAAGGGTACTTAAGTAGTTTAAGCCTTACCTTATAGAAATACAGGCCAATGGAATAATAACTACTAATTAGGACGTGCGATATATGTTCTTAAGTTAAGAGGGGTTTATAGAGCGACTAATATAGATATTTAGAGACCCGGAGTCGACGATAACGGCAAAAAAAAGCTTTAAGACATTACGCAACAAACCTTAGTAATTAAGTATATAATATAGTTCCAAACGCTAGCTATATAAGTTAAGTGGAATAATAGGGCGCTTATGGTATAGTATAAATAGGGACTTAAGGCTAAAGTCTAGGACGTAATTATTCTAATAAAAGATGTGGATACCCTAAGGGAACTAATAAATTAAGTAATTAAGATTAATAATAGGATCTACCAAAGGGAACAGGCCAAGAGAGGCTAGGATAGAGTTCTATAGTTATATAAGGCGTAGAGCACGCAACGACTAAAGCTAAGTTAGAAACTATAGTATAGCGTAGAGCTAATGGACCTAAGTAGTACTAAAGAAGCCTATAAGAGATAGAGTAAGAAACTATAAAAACCTAGAGGTTAAGGATCTAGTAATTATAGGACTAAGGAGCAGAGGC
>Ga0307515_10004274_pt1 | contig 29655 bp, 13 predicted proteins | sample 17_EM_MG_FD_194513 | JGI IMG/M metagenome (GOLD analysis project Ga0307515, IMG submission 194513) | Populus trichocarpa ectomycorrhiza microbial communities from riparian zone in the Pacific Northwest, United States - 17_EM | ecosystem: Host-associated > Plants > Roots > Unclassified | place... | reverse complement strand
TTCTCAATCGCAATAATCCCTTTAAAAATTAAAAATTAAAGGGATAACATTTTATAGATTGAAAACTAGTTTATCTGCCCGTGATTTGTGGCTGAAATATATTTTTAAAAATATATATAAAAAAAAATGAAGAGCACGGAGATTTTATTTGCAATGCTATAAATCCGGGTAAAAAGATAAATTTTTAAATTTCTTATCTTGAATAAATTTTCAATAAAATATATAAAAGCTAATTCAATATGTTGGTTTATTCAAAAGGTTTTTTAAAAAACTTGGATGATCATTCTTTATTTTAAAAATTAATATTGAATGATAAAAATAAAAAAAATAAGATAAAAAATACAAGAGGACATCGAGCCACAAAAACTTTTTAAACCAGTAATCTGGGATATTACATCGAAAATATCATGCATGAAAAAGTGATGAAACTCAATTCCCATTTAAATATTGACATATGCATCTATTTTTTCTTATTATGAAGATCAACTTTCCTCTTTAGTTTTTAATTAGTTTAACAACTTTCTATATGATTTACTATTTTATATATTTTTTAATTTGTTTTATAAAATACAATCATCATCTTTTGAGTTTTTAATTAAAATCTTTTATGATATAAAAAAAATAAAAAAATATATAAAAGATTGTTATCTTTTCACAAGGCACATTAGTTATTAAAAGATTGTTCGGGGAGGTATAATTGTATTATTCATATTTATTTTTATAGTAAAATAACCTATAATTGTATTTTTCATATTTGTTTTTATAGTAAAATAACATTATCACCTCTTAATTAAAAAAATTAAAATTGTGGGTAAAAGTTATAAAAGTCTTTTCTTTTATCTATATACAAAAAAATCGACAAATATGCCATTGGGATAAAAAACATTACAACACAGGGTTAAAGGTTTTTAGATTTTTTTACAAAAATATTTCTTTGTAATTATCAAGATAATCAAGAGTATCACCAATTTTTTATATTTAACAAATATTATTTAAATTTAAAAATTTGTTAGCGTGTGAGAGGCATCCGTGTACTTTGAGTGGTGTGTGCGGCACCTTCTAGTGATGAAAAATATCATTTTACTTTTACTACTCGGGTTACATGTCTATCATGCTACTTCGAATTAACTCAAATAAGATTTTTTTATCTATTTCAATATTTGTTTTTCAAGGTTATCATAATTATTTTAATTTTTATTGTACTTTAATTATTATTATAATTTTTTTTATCATATAATAAAAATAAAATAAACTTATTAAATTAGATGGGAGCTATAACTTCAATTTTTTTTTTTTGTGGTTCGAAACGGGTTTTTTATACTTAGGTATTGTTTTTTATGAAAAAAAAAAAACGCAAGCGTGACGGGGTTCATGATACTGGAATCTTCTTTTCTCAGGTTATAAATTAGCCTGCAGTGTAGCTGGGAATCCTACCTGGTATTTGACTAGAAGAAATAAACAGAGTTAATTTCACCGAATGTTGACGTGGTGCCACAAAAGAGCCTACCAAGAAAGCAAAAACTAGACGTGCAAATGGATCCAAAAGTTCCTGTGATTTCTCCACAAGATATTTCATGCAACAAATCTAATAAGCTATAAGGATCCCATCCATGGACAAAAGCAATGATTCTTAATGACGCCTTGGAAATGGTGACAACCACGTGTAAAGACATGAAGCGACTACACTCCAACGATACCAATCACGTGGCAGACATGACTCCTTCCCTTCCTTTCTCTCGAGATATAATGATAATAGAAAGCCGCCTCCCCACCGACAAGAGTGATATTAGAAAGTCCCCCCCTTTTCCATTCTCCACTAATATAAATAAATAAATAAAATTCGAATCCTTTGATTCTGGGAGATAACTGCTGCTGCTGCTGCTGCTGCTGCTGAAGCTGAAAAGAAGAGGTAGCTCGCAGATATGCTTCATCAATCACTTCCGCTCCTCTGTGATTCCAAAATTGCTGACAGCATACTTCTCTCTGTCTCACATTTCTCAAACAACAACAACAACAACAGTATCGGCTCTTCTCGTGTTCTCGATGTGGGGTCAGAAATCTCCCTACTCTACCGCTAATTTTTAGTGCATGTAGAGATATATTAACATTTCAATGTGTTCTTTTAGATTGAAATTCAGTAAACAATCATCCGGCGGCGGCAGCAGTGGGCGAGGATTCTCCAGCAAGGCTGGAGCCAAGACCACTACAACACCTAATGTTTACGGTCGTCGTGCTCAAGAAAGTGTGCTTGAGCAGGTATAATTAACTAATCATCGTTTTTCACATAATATTCTGGATTATCGAGGTGTGTAAGATCAGTGTTTGTTCTTTGTCTCTGTGATTCTAGGAAGAAGCACCTCAAAAGTTGGGATTTAAAACATTCCCAGGTCAAGCATTTCCATTTGGTGTTTCACAAGTTGAAAATGGGATCAATTTTGCTATATTTTCGCAGCACGCCACTGCTGTTACACTTTGCTTATCACTCCCTCACAGGTAATATTTCCATCCATCCTTCCTTCCTTCCTGATTGCTTAAAAAGTTACAGGCTTGCGAATCCATATTGATCGACTCGTCTGATCTTTGTTTTTCCTCTTAGTTGCGTTCTGACAAACTTCATGCTTTTTTTTGGTAGGGGAAAGTCCGAAAGGACGGATGGTGGAATGATTGAGGTGGCTTTGGATCCCAAAGTTAATAAAACGGGAGACATTTGGCACATATGCATTGAGGTAGTGATATTGTCCTATTTCTCATAACACTTTAATTTAATGGTAGTAGTAGCGGTTATTTTCAAGGTGATCCATGCTTTTTTCCATGCCTGCAATTAATTATCACTTCCATAAATCTGTATTATTTCTATAAGCGCAGGATTTACCACGGGACGACGTGCTTTATGGTTATAGGATAGATGGTCCTCGAGATTGGCGTCAAGGACATCGATTTGATAGCAGCATCATGCTTATTGATCCTTATGCTAAGCTAGTTGAAGGTCGCCGATTTTTTGGTGATGCCAGCCGTAAGCTGTCAAAATTTTATGGAACTTATGATTTTGACAGCTTGCCTTTTGATTGGGGTGATGACTACAAGCCTCCAAATATACCAGAGGTACCAAATGTTGCTTGCATTTCTATTATGTATCGTGTTTTTGTTTCCCATGGTATATTTTTGCTACAAAATGAAATTCAGCAACTGCATGCTCTTCTACCCCTTTTTTCTGACTGATATTGAATGAGTGAATTACTAATTCATTTTGCTGCTTCTCTTATGCTGAATAAGTCTGTTACTAAATGATTTTTGCTATTTCTTCTATGCGCCTTCCATGCATTTATTGCGACATTCAGTTGATAATTTGACACACCTGTGTTTGAGTTGCATTTGTCTTTTTTTTATTTCCTCTCCATTTTTTCTTTTTCATATATTTTCTACTGTGTTTGCAGAAAGATCTTGTTATATATGAAATGAATGTCCGTGCGTTTACAGTTGATAAATCCAGTGGCTTGGATCCAAGCATACGTGGAAGTTACCTTGGCGTGATTGAGAAGGTAATGTTGAACTCAATAGGCAATAATCTACGAATAACATTTGGAAGCTCAATTCATTGCCAGAGTCAATAATGTTTCACTTTGAAGTTTAAAGCAACTATAAATTTTCCACGTGAGTTTTTTTCTTTTTGTTGCATTTGGATGATGTGTAGTAACTGGAAATTTAGAAAATCCTTTTGTATGCAATGTTTGACTTTCCTATTAATAATTGTTTCCAGTAATCACTTAGATAGTCAGCTGTTATCATGTTGCAGCTACAATATCGCTATGTCTCTTGCCTCTTCGATATCCTTTTTTACATTTTCAGTTTCTTTTGTCGGAGATGCTCATTAGAGCTATTCTAAAAGGTAAGGATGAATCTTAGGTTCAATATCCAAGAGTGGCAACACTCCCTTAAGAGCAAGAACTGCATAAATCTTAGGTTTAAAATCATATGTTGATGCTCATGTGTAGTCTATATTAGTGGTATTTGATTGCTTGCACTTATCTTGTTCTCCTGACGATAAGTTTTCATTCAATTAAGATCCCACATCTTCTAGAGCTTGGTGTCAATGCAGTGGAGCTGCTGCCCGTGTTTGAATTTGATGAATTTGAGTTTCAGAGGCGCCCAAATCCCAGAGATCACATGGTAAAATAAAACTTTTTAAAATTTGAGCCTTTTCTTTGCAATTTCTGCATTTTGTTGTGAAACCTTGAAATGCTTTGCTTTTTGGTTTTTCCTTCTTTCCCATTATTTATGTTATTTTTAGGTCTCTAAACAAAGTTCATATTTGAATTAATGAATTGTTACTTTTCTGATTTTAAACAAAGTTCTGTATATTTGAATTAATGAATTTTTTGGAGAGTTCCATATACAACGTTTTCCTGTTTTCATACCACTATTTCTAAGCAGATTCAAGATAACATGCCCTTAGACATGTTAAATCAAAATTCAATATTATGACAGAGTACTTTTGCGGCTGAGCTTCCCTATTTCCTGTGTTTTTGTGCTCTAATTTGATGTACTGAATTTAATGTGAACTATTATTTCTTCTCTTTCCTGCCTTTTCTCTAAGATCAATACATGGGGCTATTCAACAATAAATTTCTTTGCTCCTATGAATCGGTATGCTAGTAGAGGTGGTGGACCTCGTAATGCATCTCGGGAGTTCAAGGAAATGGTTAAAGCCTTGCATGGTGCCGGAATTGAGGTAATAAATTGTTATCTGGTCATCAATTTAAGACCACATTCTTCAAAGTTGGGAGCAATGATTTCATTCTTGTTCTGATATGGCAAGTCTGTGATGTATGCACACCAGCATACATGTACACGAAGCCTGAGTAGTTATTGAAGCAATTTTCTGAAGCTTTTTACTGTATACAGGTTATTTTGGATGTAGTCTTTAACCATACAAATGAGGCTGATGATAAAAATCCTTTTACAACTTCATTTCGCGGAATCGATAATAAGGTGATTTACTCTTTGTTTTGCAGTTTCTTGCTGTTAGGGTTGTAATGGACTAACAACAATTTCTAATGTTATAGGCTTTTGAATCGTTCAGGCCTGAGAAACACCCATTTGAGTACATTTAGTCATTGGTTGATTGGTTTTGAATATTTTAACAATTGCAATGTTGGGAGCACCTTCACTTTGTGGAGTCTTTCTGGGTTTTAGTGTAATTTTCTTTTAGTCTTGTGGAATGCAGCCTGATTTGTCTTCAAACTTGTCAGCCTTGTAATATTTTGCTCAAGAAGGATGAGAACCAACTATGTTGCATCTACATCGAGAATTTAAGTATTGTATACGTCATTAGTCCGATCTTTTGTAGGAGCTACCCGTAATAACGAACTTGCAAAATGAATCTGTTTATCATAAAGAGATTTATGATTTCATTACGAGCCTTTAGTGAATGCTCTGAAGTATCTGATTGGTGGTTATACCAAAAGTTCATTATATGCACATCTAAATGTTTCTCTATATAGCATTTCATGCATTATTATTCAGCTATTTCTTCATTTCTCAGTGACATGTCTTGTTATCCATTTACAGGTTTATTACATGGTTGACCTCAGCAATAATGGCCAGTTGCTGAATTTCTCTGGATGTGGTATAAACTTTGTGCTCAATTACTTTTTATTCCCTTTTCTGTTACTTTTTATTCCTAGGTGAATTTTGGCTCTCTTCTTATTGCAAGAGGACTGTTTAGAGAACCCGTTTTTTATGCCTCCATTACCGGTCAACATTTCTTCATTTATGATATATCACAAGAGTAGTGGATACTCAAACATGACAGTTTAAGACTAAGAAGCTAGTAATTTGTTTCGTGTTCAATGAGAATTCTGGGAGATCCCATGATGATCAACTTTTTGAAACATAGCAGGGAGAAAGAAAAATGTTGCTGTTTGTGATAGTGGCAGTGGCAGACTAGTGAGTAGGCAGCCAAGATGATAGCTGCTGGCTGTAGTTCGTGGAAAATTTATTACCTGATTCTGGGTGAACTTCTTGAAGTTCTCTCATTGGCTAAATGGGGTTTTGCAGAGGGTTCAGAACTCTTTATCTTTTACAAATTTGGAGAAAAGCATAAGTTGACTTAAAAGTCACCTCTGCTTCTGCTTCCTTCCAATATTGAAAATTGAAGCTCTTATTTTTTTTTCTTTTTCCCAGTGCAGTTTGAAACAGGGTTAACAGGGAGAAGACTGTCTTTTTTCTCCCATATGCTGCAATATTTTCCTTGTATTTGAAGGCCCTATAGATTCTCATATTGAGGACCGATGACTATTTTAGTACTAGAACTGACAAGATCATCTGAACTTTTTTTGTAAAAGTTACAGAAAATTTTCAATTCCTTTGGGCCATCCAAATCCTGTTTGGTTTTATAATGCAGCATGCGGACATGACATTTTCTTGAAAGGTGATATGGTTAAGATAAGTACAGGGTTATTAGGACTTTTGGTATTTCTTGCTGGTTTGGATGAAATCAGGAATAAGCTCACATGATTGTTAAGCTCAAAGTAACAAGCAAGCAAATGCCTTTTCATTATGTTTTTTCTGTGAAGAATTTTGAAATTATTGCATGCATCTATGGCTCTTTCACTTGCAGTTTCTTGTTTCTGTCCAGGGAACACATTAAACTGTAATCATCCTGTGGTCATGGAGCTCATCCTTGACAGCTTAAGACACTGGTATGTGCTAAATTAGAATGAAAAAAATCCTCTTGTCTTTGTGACATTTGAATTAAAAAATTTCATATAATAATTTAGAAGTTTTCTATTGTTTGGGTATTGCTCCAAACAAACTTTTCAACTTGATCTTATAGCCAAATGATATTGCCTCTTAGGTTTAAGTCAACCTATAGTCTTTGGTGATCCTTAACTTCGGCGATTTAGGATTGTGTATGTTTTGTTACATCTGTGCCTGTGCATATGTGTATAATTTACTCATCCTTCTCTTTTACTGAATGCAGGGTCATTGAATATCATGTGGATGGATTTAGATTTGACCTTGCCAGTGTACTTTGCCGAGGAACAGATGGTTCTCCACTTGACGCTCCCCCAATTATTAGGGTGAGATATTTTCACATATGATATTATATTTGTCAAAATAGTGCAGTTACATCATGTAACTTACATGCATTACCGATGTCTATCAATTAAAAGAAACAGAGAACACAATCAGAAGTGAATTGATATTCTGTCAATTCACTTAGAAGACCAGAAATTGGAATGTTACATTGCAGAAGAAGAATGCTTTTTAATTGGAAAAGGCCAGACCTTTCCTTAAGACTGTGATAGGTTCTTAACAAGCATTCAAAGTTTAACTAAAAAATTATTTCTTCCAATTTGGATCTATATAAATTCTTTCTGTGTGTGTGATCATACTGCAAATGGGCACACACAATCAATAAGCTGTATCCCCTTCATGTGATATGTAGTAACTTTCTGCTGTATCCTTTACTAGCATACCTTCACAATGATGTCCGTGCTTCTCTACCTGGAAGAACTATTTCATGCTGTTGTATTAGAAGTTAAAAAAATATTCTAAATCTTGTAGAATGCTGAAGTGTTGTTTAGTTGCCTAGAACTACATATGGGATGCTTATTTTGTTCCAGGCAAAATAGAGCCTCCATACGCAAATGAATTCATGTGGTCTTTGGCATATATAGTCACAATAGTGAATTTTATGCAATGACTTGTTATTGTTTAATTAACCAGGCAATTGCAAAAGATTCCATCCTGTCAAGATGTAAAATTATTGCAGAGCCTTGGGATTGTGGAGGCCTTTATCTGGTTGGAAATTTTCCAAATTGGGACAGGTAACTTTTGTTTATTATTTTTTGTGAATCTTTGGATAATAAAGGCATTTACTTTAAGATGCATTATCAAATAGATAAACACAATCACAGAGATATTTTGCTCTTCTTTTTATCATTTTTACATTTTGTAATGCTTTTGGAATCTGGTTCTGCCTCACCCATTTTTTTTTTTATTCAGATGGGCTGAATGGAATGGCAAGTACCGTGATGACATAAGAAAATTTATTAAGGTGATGCCAGAGGGAAAGCGAACTGACTTTGATTTCTGCATAACTTATTAACATTAAGGATAGCTTAACAAGCACAGGATATAGGAACCAGCAAGATAGCAACTCAAACTTTAACTGAAAGTGATGAATGAATGTGTCTTATTCTGAAATGGTTTGATATGCTTGAAAAGGTTTAAAATGGATTTGAGATGATTGATGATTTTGATGGAATTACTAGGTATTATTAGAAACTATTTTAGGAATTACTAGGTATTGCTTGAAACTATTTTATAACACCAATGTTCTAAAACTTCAATGCTTGCAATCACATTCTTGTAGTTTTGTCTCTTCTACTGAATTTTGTCATTTTTTTTGTTTATCCTTCAATACTTGTCTCTTCTTTAGCCTTCATTTTTCTTTTTAACTTCCTGTTCTTTTATCACTGCATGAATGCGGTTTACTCTTCCTTTTTGCTTCTGTTAGATGACGATGTAGTGTGCTGCTGTCTTCCATGCAACATGATTATGTTTCTTAATGGGAGAAACAAAATGTTCTTGTAGTTTACTTGTGAACATTTCTGTTTGTCAGTTCGTTTTCCTTTATAATTTTTGCATATTATAGGGTGATTCTGGTATGAAAGGAAGTTTCGCCACCCGGGTTGCTGGATCTGCTGATCTTTACAGAGTAAGCATTTTAATGTCATAAAGATAATGATCGTTGCAATATCTGCAACTTTCATGCATTTATATTATTTTACCTAGAATAGTGTATCATTGCATATTTAAGATTGCCTCATGTTAACAGCAACTCATATTTTTATTTACGCTGCAGGCTAATAAGCGCAAGCCTTGTCATAGTGTTAATTTTGTTATTGCACATGATGGATTCACGCTGCGTGATCTTGTTTCATACAATTTCAAGGTAAGTGAAGCATCAATTTGATTAAGTGAATCATTCAATGTCCAGTTTTTTCTCATTTTCATCGGTTTTGTAGCACAATGATGCTAATGGAGAAGGTGGAAATGATGGATGCAATGACAATTTTAGCTGGAATTGTGGATTTGAAGGTAGAGTTGAAAATCAGCTTGTGTCAGGATTTTTCCTTGAATCATTTCTAGCTTTGGAGTGTTAAATCTTGTAGCAATCAAATAGTGTTTATGTAGGTGGTAAATCATAGTCATTACCTTGTATGCATGCTAAAGTAAAGGGAAAGTGGGGGCAGGGTCTAATATGCTGTTTTTATTCATGGAAACTTATTGGATTTTTTTGGCTTTGTCAAGTTGCTTCACTATATAATGATGCATTTATTTTAGCCTCCAATTTGGATGTGTCGTTGATCTTGAGATTAACTGTGTGAAATCTCAAGAGTCCAATATATTCTTTCTTATTTTTGGATCATTTGCTGGAAGAGAATCTATTTCAGATGTATTTATTTCCTTTCTTTAGGTGTTAATTTATCTTTATATATTGGGCAGGAGAAACTGATGATCATAATATTAAAGCTTTGCGCTTCAGGCAGATGAAAAACTTCCATTTAGCATTAATGATATCTCAGGTACAGTATGTTCGTGTGTCACGCTGGTGGCACCTTATTCCTTACCCTGTAGAGAACAGGCATACAAAAAATGCCTTGGAAACTTTTTTCAGTTGGATAAATGGTTTCCAATTCACATGTGATTTCATGTGTCCTGCTTTTCTACTAGGTTTCTATGCATCTTTCATATCCTCTGTTATTTTCTGCAAGGTTTTTTTGTCTTTTTATTTCCACTTCTGTCTTTTTCCCAATGAATAATTCTTAGCATTCGTAGCTTATCCATCACTACTTAAGAAGTTAAGATATCAGGAGTTTGTTTTAAAGTATGATTATGCACCAGGGAACACCAATGATGCTTATGGGGGACGAATATGGACACACTCGCTATGGAAATAACAACAGTTATGGGCATGACACCTCTATTAACAATTTCCAGTGGGGGCTCGTAAGTTTTTGTATAGAATTCTTGCCCTTTGACAGCTTCAATCCAGTAAATGTCTGAGTGAAAATCCTTTGTTAAGGCAGTTGGATGCAGAAAAGAGTAGTCACTTCAGGTTCTTCTCAGAGGTCATAAAGTTTCGACAGACACATGGAGTATTTACTCATGACAATTTTCTCAGCGAAGTAATTTGCTTTCACCTGCGACTTAATAGACATGCATTTATTTTGAAATTACGATATATTTTAACAAATTAACACCTATGAAAGAGCTCTCAAACACACTTTTCTGTGCATGTTATGCAGAATGATGTGACTTGGCATGAGAACAACTGGGAGAATCACGAAAGCAAATTTCTTGCATTTACGTAAGAAATTATACTTGTCTTCCAGCTGAATTGTTCATCTTGCATCTACTGTTTTTTGTTGTAGTACCTTGCTTTGCATCATCAAAATGCTTGTTACGCAGGCTTCATGACCAAAACGGAGGAGATATCTATTTGGCTTTCAATGCTCATGACTATATTGTTAAAGTTTCAATACCCCCACCACCACCCAAGAGGCGCTGGCTTCGTGTGGTTAGTGTCTCTTCTGTTTCTGACACATGCCAATGTTCTTGCTGCTACCTGTCGCTGTTTAACTACATCCTTTGCAACTCTTTTGCCTTTTTGGTGCAACTGTATCTGTGCATGCTATTCGTCTGCTGGAGCACTCAAACTGCACATTTCAATGGTGCTAAAGCAATTTTATAATAGGCTTAGATCTCCAAAACCCAACTGATTTTTGGCATGAGATCTGACGTTTGGAATCTCATGGAAAAAACTTGACAAAGTTGATAATTATTCTGTTGGCATCCAACAGGAGGATTGTTCTCGAGATTGGATTTATATAAAGATCCCTCAACTTCTGCTATTAATTTCCCAAGGCAGCAAGTTTACTTTCCTGCCTTTTTTTTTGTAGTCATATAGAAGATTCATATTGTGAGAATAAGTACGACACACGAGTATGACTCCTATACTGCACTCTTTCCCACTCTTTGAACCATGGCTTCTTACAAGAGATGTATTATTGCTTCACTTTTCTGGAAGCTGATATATCCCTTGCTCAATTTACGTTGACGGTGTTAGACATGAAGTTATAACACGAAGTTATTTAACGGTGAAAAACAGGCTGCGAAAATCAGTCACTTCATTATGTTGATTATACTTTGCAGTTGTATTTTTCAAAATTGTAGCATATCAATCAGTTCCATCTGAATCATATGTACAAATTCGTTGTTCAAATGCAGGTAGACACCAATTTTGAATCTCCGGATGACTTTGTTCCTCAAGGTCTCCCAGGCATTGGAAGCACCTATAATGTGGCCCCACACTCTTCAATTCTTCTTGAAGCTAAAAACTGACAGAACCTGAAGCTGATCACCGATGAATATTCTGAATGACCTGCCTGATCTGGAGAATCGCAAAATCTTCCCTGGGAAATGCTCAGATTCCTGGCATCAGGTTATGGTTACAGTACTTGATGTAGATGTCACTTTACCCTGGATGAATGCAATCAAAGAGATTTGAGAGAGCATGGAGGTTTATCATTGCTACAATGTGACTGATGTCCGCTCATTCCTTTGTTGCATCAACTAATAAAAAATACTTCAACTTGAGCAACAAGTAGAATATGCCCTATTCGATGTAGGTGCTGCTGTGTGTATGTTATGCATGAGCTGTGTAATACTGAGATGAACTCTGGGGTCCTACAGTTGGTAATTCCTAAATAGAGTGGAAAGAATGTCGAAAGATTACTAAAAAATAATAAATTGATGGTAATAATTACGATGACAATGTTAATTATTAGTATTTCTTTGGCTTTCTCCCAATTGATTTCGTGCTGCTGCCCATTAGACACCCACCAGCAGCAGCAAACGCTGGCTGGCAACTGATGTTCACTAATACCTACTTTGTCATTTTTAATGGTTTTGTTTAAGTAGAATGCCAAAAATGACAATCTGCCTGACAGATTAATAATTTTGAAGCATGTGCACAGCGGTCTTAATCATGGGGTCTGTGTGAAGAACAGATCTTGTCATGAGCAGGTGCATGAATCGTGAAGCCTCAAAAGTACAATCTGGCAGTGACCCACACAAATTGTGACAGGCAGGCAGACAGACAGGACAATCCAATTATCAATGATGCGTCCTCTCTTCCCTCGAGCAAAAAATCTTTGTTATTGTACACACCCTCGAAGAAACAGAACCATTCTTCCGTCCTGGCTAGCACGCGGTGATATTACCTCTTCTATTCTACCACCCGGAAAACAGCTGCCTCGCTTCGTATCATTTAGTCCAGTTTGGTAGGTGGTCGACTTGTCGCTGTATATCGTCCTTTCAAGCCCCCTTAGATTATAGTCCTGAACTAGAATTAACTTGACATCCTCAGTGAATCGAAAAGTTGTCCGAGTGTTGGGAGATGCCATGCTCTGACAAGGTCCATGTCCCATTGATCGGTGGACAAGTCTGGGCCAATCGGATCATCAATCATAATCATGGTACAGGCACCCTGTGTCTATGGTTTCTCTTCCACAATCTGCCAATTTTATGTTATATCCAATTTATCTCATCTCAGTGACTTTGATTCCTTCTGCGAATAACCACTGGTTTTGATTTAACGTGAGGATCTCTATCTAAATCACATGATTAAAAGAGTTGAAGGCATCAGATCTAAGCCTAGAGCGGGGTTGACTTTTTTGTTGTTTTTACCGAAAGACCAACCCAAACCCGTTTGGTTACGCAAAAATGACCGGAATCCATGCATGTCTCTTCGAGATAAAACTCGAACACTATTTTTTTTTATTATTTTAGAAACTTCATGGTCAAACACTCTTTTCAATCGCGGCTATAATATACGACCATGACAAACAAATATGAAAATATCAAATATGTAACTCGAATAGATTTATTACTCGTTGACTGTGAAAGTCTTAAAAAAGTGCCCTATCGCTAACATTTAGCTGTAATTAGTTTTTCTAGAGGTGACCAAGTTAACACTTGATAATTGTTTTTTTATTTATTTATTTTGATTTTCAATTTTACTCTTTTAATTATAGTTTTTTATGTTATAGATTCTTTTCTTTATTTTCATTACTCCGCGTTTAATTTGTTGAGGATTAAACTTTGTAGTTTTTTATTTGTAATACTTCTGATCCAATAACAAAATCACGAGTTTTAAGAATTGATATGGGTATGAATTTTTTTTTCTTTCTTATTTTTTTTTATAGTTTTATCATTATGCAATATGTTTTTTAAAAAGATTGATTTTATGGTTATTTTTAATTTTTTTCTATCGGTTTATCTTGATTTCATGGCTCGAGCCCCGAGTTACCTAAGCCTTTTTGAAATTGAGGTTTTCTTTTTAAAAAAATATTTTTTTTTGTGTTTAATTTTTGAAGATTTTTTTTATTTTATACATATAAGATTTATTTTATAAAAAATATTTATTTTAAAATAATATTTATGATATGTTAGGCCTTTCATAGTATTTTTTCTTTTATTTTATTCACTCACTTTCATGTGTGTTTCTATTTCTATTATCTTTTATTAATTTTAATAAAAAAATTTAGTGAACACAAATGAATAAATATCTTATTTTGCGAGATTAAATATTTTGATCTATATTTATCTTTTAATTTTTTTAGTTTTTTCTTTTAAGTATTGTTAATAATTTTTTTTTATTTACATTAATTATTATTGATTTTTTTAACTAGATGCTCTTTTTAATATACACTTTTAATTTTTTATATAAAAAAATATATTAAAATAACTTATCTTTCTAGATTTTTTTTATAAAAAAATTACGGGCTGCCGGCATGTAAAATATCTAGTTTGTTAGGTTGTCAGCCAAAAAGAAAGGTGGGTCCGAGATAATATATAAATGTCACGGAGTTATCCTTGAATGAAATCTATTGACAAGCTAAACTAATAATTGGCAAGCAAATGGTCTCATGGCCAACCCATATTAATTGGAAAGAAACAATAACCCAAGTGGCAGTGGGGTGGCTAATTAACGCCGTGAATTGAACTTTTCAAGCCATCAAAGTGGGTTTTTTTCTTCCTTTCCTGATATAGCCTCCAAGAGTAGTTGAAATTTGTTCTGTTGGAACTTGTCAATTCTCACATGAAATACGGGGCACTGGAGGTCCTAATTGGACATTAATTCACGTTTTCTAGGGTAAGAGGCAGCAGTTTTTCTATTTCTTTCTCGTTGTTTCCCCCCGTAAAACTCCATTTCCGTCCTTGTTTTCGAAGGGCCTGCGTTTTTTTAATGCAAAATGTAACTCAGATTAGACAAGTTAAATTTAGTCGAGTTAGTTAACCCTTGGATACTTCAAATAAATAGCTTAAATTACTAAAATGATAATAATTTGGCATAGAATCTCTCACACACAATAAATAATCCATGAGCAGATTGATTATTTATTTATTTATTTATTTTTTCTACGGACAACTGGACTTGTGACCCTCTAACGACTAAAAAGAACCTGCAGCTGGGAATAGAGTAGAAAAATGAACCAGCAACGTGCTCATCATAACGGTTAGCAGAATTTTTGTTCATAATTAATTACAAGTGCATCGATCATTGGTTGGTCTGTTCTCCTCCTTCTTCTTTCCTTTACCAAATCAACAACCCAATCTATCTACTCCCCCGACCGAACAAGTAAAACTCTCCACCATCTCCTCTCCCCAAGCTTGAAATCAACGCGTTTTTCGAATCATCAAAAAATTGGAAGCACATCCGACGGCTCTCGTTATCCATTATAGCCACGCGTACCTCCTTGATCCTCTCCCACTTCCAAACATACAATTTCCGCCTCTCTAATTATAATACACCAAACAGGTACTAAGCTGTAATTTCACAAATTCAAAGGAAACAAACAGGAAACTGCCCTCGCCTCCTAAACCGACTAAAAACCTTAAACCTTCACCTTCCCTTTCTGTATAAATACAACACCCTCTCTCTCTCTCTCTCTCTCTCATCAATCCCTTTATCATCTCCTCCCTGTATATTTTCTTGTCTTCTCTCCTCTCCTCTCCATCCTTTCCTTCACAACTTACAACAACAATGGCTTACAAAATCTGGGCGCCTTTGATGCTTCTGGCTCTCTTTGCCGGTTCAGCTTTGGCTCAGGCACCAGGAGCTGCACCAACAGCTTCACCAGCTACATCACCATCTCCTGCACCCGCTGCTCCTACAACTCCACCCCCCGCTCCAACCCCCTCTCCATCAGTCTCTGCTCCAACCCCCTCTACTTCTCCAGCCCCCTCTACTGCTCCATCCACTCCTCCTCCTTCATCTCCAGCCAGCTCACCACCTTCTCCCGCTACCCCTGCCCCCTCCGTATCCATTCCTCCAAGCGCCGCTTCCCCTCCATCTCCAAGCGCCGCCGGCTTGAACAAAGCCACCGTGGCTGGTGCTTTGATTGGAGTCGCTGGTGTGTGGTCTTTGTTGCTGTAGATCTGATCATCGGATGTTGATTGTTACAATTATATTTATGTTTCACTTTAGTCGGGGATTATTATTGTTATTATTTCGAGTCGTTTTGTAATTTTGTTTATGGACGGTGATGGTGACTCTTTTGGTTTATCTTGACGGTTGATATTTGATTATTATTGTTGTTGTTATCATTGTTCTTTTTTATGATTAATTAATGATTGGTCGTCATGTAATCAATCGTTTATTTTCAATAATTTCTTATTTATCTCCTCATATATCGTGATGCTCTGTACTTAACTTGATCCGGATTTCAAAGGAGAGAGCGATCCATCGATCGTTCATATCCTCGTGTGAGAGAGTGTGGGAGGGAGAGTGATGGTGTTTTTATTGTTTAATTTTTTATGTTTAGATGATAGCAGAAAAGTTGGAAAAAAGTAAAATAGGGTTTCATGTTAGGCCTGTCATGCACGTGGCAACAGCTGTAAATTGAAATCTTAGGGTTTTTTACATAAGCCCACGTGGTTTGTCATATGACACGCGAGAGAGACCAACTGCAACAACACTGACATGTGGATGTTATATCTCTGGTCTACTTGGTTGCTGTCACCTGACACGCGAGAGAGATCAACTGCAACACCACTGACCTGTTACTTTATTTTGAGCACGAAGGTAAATGCGTTACTAGCTGTTTAAAGTTTTTTTTATTTAAAAATATATTAAAATAATATTTTTTAAAAAAATTATTTTTGATATTATTACGTCCAAAAAATAATTTAAAATAAAAAAAATTTATTAAAAATTAAAAATTAAAAATTTTTAAAAAATATTTTTACGGTTTCCAATGAGAGGGTTGGGTGGGTCATGTAAAAAAAGAGAGAAGAAGATAGCAAACTCTTGGTTACAAAGACTTGGAGCAGCTCACGAAAAATGATGTGTGTGTATAATTCAACAGCAACATGTGCAAGGCCTGATGATGGTGCAGAGCACACCATGCCATTGTGGATTTTGCTACCTTCTCTCCCTGATCAGTTGTCAATTTAAAAGAAAGTTTGTGCACAGTTCTCTATCACAAAGAGAAGAGAGTCTGAGTACAATGTGTCCCCACGTACGACATATAAAGCTTTTCTCAAAAGTGGATTTAGGGCAGGTGACATGTGGAACCGCATCACAAGTCCAAGTCTTTTCATTGGCTAAGTGATCCTGGTTTTAATACCAAGACTCAACAGCTAGGTGCATTCATAAAGTAACTTTATTAACCATTTAGATAGTAATAATACAGTGATAAAAACTTAATATCAGGAGATTTACTTTTCTTTATAGTTTTAGGTTCGAGCTTTGTGGCTGCTCATATGATGACCACTAGAGGTTTACATGGTTGTTAACTTCAGGGCCCATGAAATTAGTCGAGGTATACGCAAGTTGATCCGGACACTCACGTTAATAAAAAAAAAATAAAGCAACTTTATTATCTCATAAAAGAATTTCTTTACGACTAAAAGCTTGAATGCATGATATACAAGTCAGTTTAGGAATTACCTAAACAATTAATCATTATTTTTAAAACTTTTTTGTCACAATATATGATACTAAAATCCTAATATATGCCTAATCCTAAACTAATATAAGATTAATCCTATAATAAAAAACACTAAAATAATAAATGCCTGATCCTAAACTTGCACGATTTTTGTTTTGGTTCTAAAATTTAATTTTGTCAATTTTTAGTTCCTAAATAGAAGGAAGAGAGTGGCTCGCCAGAAAATTATAATAGAGAAAAATTATATGGTTGTCCCAACTCCGCCATCCAAAATGGTCAAGTTTAGTGTTAAAATATTCTATTGAACGAGATGTGTTTGATGATGGTTGGGTTCTCATGTTACCGGAAAAATAGATTGGGGCTTTGGAAGATTTACGGTCTCGGTTTGATTTTTTAGTTTTTACTGATTTTTCACTAATTTAAGGACACAAACTAGTTTATTGAAGTTTTTTTGGGTGTTACTATAGTGTTTTAAGGAGAAAAATTGGACTATAGGTGCCATGACACCCTAAAAAATTAGTCTATATTTAGAGACGAACCTGCAATATGGACTATAGATGTCATGACACCTCCAATATCAAGTCTAATTTTCATAACTTGCACAACCAATAAATTCTAGTCACCTGCCCCTCTATTTCAGCAAAGAGACAAGTTTTTTTTTGTTACATTAAATAAATCTAATAGGAAGCCTATTAATAAAAACTTTGGAGTTGAAATATTTTTAAATAAAATAAAAATAAATGCTCAATCCACAAACTATCAAATATAAAAAATAAAAAAAGTATAGGGTATATGATTTGGGTCAAGTTGATTAAGTTTCAAAAATCTTGATTAATGATATTAATTTCTTAGGTTTTTTACTCATTATCATCATTTTTTAACAGCCCTGCTTTAAATGCCCAATCACTTTGCAAGTATGAGCAGTCTTTCTCAAAAGAATCACTAAAAATTTCCCTGCGACTGTTATTCATTTTGTTCCACACAGAATTTGCATGCAATGGAATCTTACATGCCGACCCAGGAGACAGTTGGAAGCTATAAGATGTGGGACATGAAGCGTCTGCTGTCCAAATGTGGTTATAGCCCTAAGAAGAGGCAAGACCAGTAACATTTCACCTACAAGCAGCCTATGTCATTCTGCGAAATCTTTGAGTTCTCCTGGTAGCTATTTTGCAAAAAGATAGATCCCCGATCATATACTCCCCCACCTCCAAGCTCCCACGATGAGATCTGTTGTAGCATACACAACATCTATTCCATCAAAAAATAAAGAGCAGGCATCCAACCTGCAGTATCACTTGACAATAGAATAGAACACGCCAATTGGATATTAGAGAAAGCATGCCGAAGAAATCATATAATTGCTTTATGGTCTTCAGGACCAAATTTAAAGAAGTTTTACCCACAAAGATGAAGCGAAGCACATTAAACAACTCGCCCGAAGTCATTGGCTGTATGTGCTTGCACCTTGTCAGATTCCAACTCACCCGAAGTACCATCAGATTGTGAACCATCTTCTTCTAGATGTTTCACAAACTGCCTACTGCAATAAATACAGAAGGAAGTACATTAATCAGAATTCTTTGAGACAGAAATACTGTAACATATATAATCATAATTCTGCCCTACCTTGTCAGAGAAAGTAGAAAGGGCCTCTTCAGCTTCTTTTCTAGTTTTGAGTGCAACAAGTCCGTAGCCGGTGGACCTCCTAGGATTATCCTGAAATATAACTTCAGCAGAAACAACATCAGCACCTTCTGCAATAAAGAACTCCTTAAGATCTTTTGACTTTGCTTCAAATGGCAAATTCGCTAAAAACAAGTTGAATGTTGGCCCTGGCATGAGTGGCGGAGGTGGTGAAGGTTTTTTCTTTTTTGTTGTGCATAATTCATCCTCAAAGTACGGCCCTCAAATTCCTAAAAGGCATTTGTAAGAAGACTAAATGTTTTTTAGTTCGTAAAAGAAAAGGGCAAGACAAACACTAATGCACGTTAAGATATGAACGAAATCAACGAAAAAGAAAAGAAAAACAAAGTCCAGAGATTTTATGATTCTTGTTAATGGGTTTTCGAAGAGCAAAAGGCTAGCATAAAGTGGATTAGGGTACATATATATCCAAGTGCCATATTAAAATCAGTTAATACTTGATAATTATAAGTCTCAATCTGATTTATCTCTCCTCTCTATCCAACAAGGTATGCATTACCACAAGGATTCCGTATTCAGAAGAAGGGAAGAATCGAAGATGATGTGCTTACATAAGATATATATATTCGAGATTATTAAGAGCAGCATCTGCTTCTTCAGGGGAGCCCATTGTGACAAACGCCAAGCCCCTGTTTCTGGTTTTGCTGTACATTAGCAAAAATAAGAAGGTTTAAATTACTATTCACCAATATTCAGAATATTATTCATTATAATAATATAATGATAAAATTGCTGATCAGCCATAAAACTTTTAAAATAAATACCAAAAAAATTAGGATGATCTTTTTACTCTGACACAAATTATTTTTTACAATTTATATAAGATTAGATTAGTTATCTACCTTTTTTTATTGCACAATAAAATTATTAATTTAACCCTAGAAAAAAAAAATGCCTTTTACTTAGGGGTGTTATGGTCTTTTTAATTTATTTAAATAATATAATTAATTTGATGTCTTCAAAGACAAAATTAACTCTCTCACAATGACTTTTTTTTAATCATTTATTTCTTCTGTCTTCTTCTTCTTCTCATCGAACTCAACATCAGCCCCTTCAAAATTTCAGACCATCCCTTTAATTTCTTTTTCCTTTATATTTGGCTCATGTCTTTTTTATTAGTATTTTTATTTTATTTTGAATAAGCTAAAAAAATATAAATATTTTTCAATTTCATCTCCTTTTATTTTTTAATATTTCAAATTTGATCTATATTATTTTGATTGCTATTTATTTTATTTGAGATCGTTTTTTAGATCGTTTTTTTGTACAATTTTACCCTCCATGTTTTTTTTTTTTTGCTTTTGAAATTGACCCCCTTTCTTTTTATTGTTATATTTTTCACTTTAGCAAGTTTTTTATATTGATATTTTTTCACGATTGAGAATTAAGTTTCTTGATTGAATCTGGATCCAGGATTTCATGAGTTAATTTAAGTTTTAAAAATTAAAACAGGATTAAGAGTTTTGTCTGGGTTTGCTTTGTTTTTCTTATCCTTTTTAAAGTTGTTGTTTTACCCTCTTTTTTTTAGAGTTTTGATTTATTATTTTTTTATGGTTTTCCTTATATATGATTAGTCTCGGGTTTATAAGTAGAGTCATCGGTTTTAAAGGTTAATACAAGTTGATTTTTTTGGCCCTTTTTTAAATTGATTTATTTCATTTTTATCCTTCAACATTTGATTTATTGAAAACTTGCCTTTTTACTTTTTTCTTCCTTTATTTTCTATTGAGTTATCCTGATTTTTTGCCCATGGTCTTATGGGTTAACCAAGGTTGACTCAAATTTTTTTCTCGTTGCTATAGGGTTAGTCTTGGGTTTATGATCAGGGTCATCGGTTTCAAAGGTTAATGCAAGTTAAAAAAAATTTAGGTTTTTTTTTAAATTAATTCATTTTAATTTCATCTTTTAACATTTGATTTATTTGGAATTGGTTTTTCCACCTTTTTTTCCTTTCTTTTCTAATGGTTATCTCGATCATGTGGCAATGATCACGAGGTTTGTAGATTAACTGGAGTTATCTCGGTTTTTTCTTGTATGTTCTCATTTGATTTATTAGGAATTGATTTTGAACTTTTTTTTCATGTGTTTCTTTCTATAAGATTATCATAATTTTATGTCGATGGTTGTGAAATTTGCAAGTTAATCTGGTTTAACTAGGTGTAACCCTTCAATATTAGGTTGCTTGATTATCTAAGTGGGCTCATGTCATGTTCTTTTTTTTGTTATTGTTTTAGTTTATTTGTTGTTATTGTAATTTTTTAATCATATCATTTAAACTAGTAATCAGGTATATGATTTTTTTTCCTTAGCATTATATTTTTACGCCGAAAATGTTTTTGACACGACTACTAATCTAGTTGAAAGCTATACAAAGAAAACAAAAAAAAGAAAAAACATACATCACTGAAACACCCAGTAACATAAAGGTAAATTGAAATAAATTCAGGAAACAGAAACACAAACCTCAATCTACAACTGTCCCAAACTTCTCAATTCACCATGATTAATTGAGTTAAGTTACAAGAATTTTATTGTTTAGGGACCAAATCCAAACATTCAAGGAATAGGAAGGGCCAAAAAAAGATAAAGACAACTCAAGTTTCCAAATTTGAAGAATTAGCTACGGAAACAACAATGTTTATTCAGTAATCGCGCGCGTGCGGCTTGGTTTATTTTGTATGTATTTTATTTTCCTTTACTCTATAGGAAAAAGCTATTACGTTAGTAGTTATTTTTCTATTTCTATCTTTTCTAATTAGTTTAGTTTGACTTTCAAGTTTACATGATTATTAAATTTAATATTTTTTTTTATAAATAGAGAAACATTATTATTGTAATTTCTGACTTACCCCAGCACATAATTTCAATCTTAGCACAAACTTCTTTCAATCTTTCTCATGTATATTTTTTTTTCTTACATTTTACTGTCTTTATAGCCATTTGTTCAATTAGACCTCATGGTTTATTATTTGAAATGATTTTAGAGTTTAACAGTAACACTTGACATGAATAATGCTTGTTTGGGAATATGATTGATTACTAATTCATGCTCATACCATACTATTCAGTTGTAACCATTTTTGTTAAGATTAATGAATTATGGTATTTTACCATTAATATTACTCTTCTCTAAATTAATTAACTTAATTATATATAAAAAAGTAATTTTACCTAATTTACTAAGAGATTAATGATCGAATTACCACCCGCATTCGAAGGAGAGGGATGGAGGGAAGCGAAGGGATTAAAGTACCGGAATAGAGTTTTGAGGGGTACACATTAGCAAAAAAAGAGAAACTTAATTATGAACCATGATCACATACTTAATCTATAATCTCATATTACTACTCGTTCGTAACGATAAACAGTAATAATCCTGAATACAAGCAGAACTTCAGGAAAAGCAAGAACCAAAAAAAAGAGGGATCTAGCAGAGCACTGCCTCTATCCTGGCAATTCATGAGAAAACCACCACAAAAACGGCAACACAAGTACCGGCTAAAGCCACAAATGGGGAAATATTGATCCCTAAGGATGAATCGGGTACGTTGTTGGATGAAGGCTTGTAATTGGTGACGTTACTACCGGCCGGAGAAGTGGTAGTGCCATCAGAAGATGGAGTTCCGGAGGAGGGACTTGTGCTCGATCCTGCTGCTGCAACAGTGACTGCAACCTTCATGCCACTCCCACAGTGGCCAGGAACACCACAAATGAAATAATGAGTTCCGGCAGTCTTGAGGGCTATTGTGGTAGCACCACTGCTATCTGAAGTGATTGCATTGCCTGTAGTGCATGTGCTGTAGTCACTGGCTCTCACTTCATCCACCGTGTGGCCTCCTCCGTAGTTAAACACTAGATTATATATATAAACAGAAACCTGATTAGTAAATCAAGTACTAATCTTGATCAGTAACGTGTACTGAGAGAAAGGGACTCACCAAGGCTGTCGCCAACTGAAAAGGTCTTGCCACTAGTCCAGGTGCTATAATCCATACCAATTGCCCAGCCTGAACTATCTCCTACAGTGTGATCTTTAGCCAAAATGGGCACCACCGTGCACAAGACTACTAGGATTGCACAAGGAACTGATCTTGAAATTAAACCGGCCATTTTCCGGGAGAAAAGAAGAGAAGAGAAGAAGGTATTTGGGTTGCTTTTAGGATAGTTGCTGGGGGTGTTATATAGTGGAATGAGTAAATATGGAGTGAGTAGAATTAGGTCCACTTGATTCCACAAAGCTCTTAGAATGTGAAAGGCACTAATTTCATGAAGATGACTTAACCCATACTCCATACCTAATGCAAGGGAAAAGTGGGTTCACTTGAAGATGGTTGGTGGGGAAAGATGCATCGTTATGTGACCCGTAACTAAGGAATGACCAGAGTTCTTCAACGTCATAATCCTTTTATCTTCTTATGAGCCGAATGAATTAAATTCCATAATCAAGTAGACAGCAACATGTGACTGAACATCATGGAACGCTTAAAGCCTACGTCTACAAGTTCAAACAAAATAAAAGATGAGATGATAGCTAACAGGGAATTATTGGTCTTATTTTCAAAGTCTGACGCTCCTAATGGACAAGGCGCTTTTGGTATCCTATGCAATATGCATCAGCTTCTTATTTTTAAAAAGGCCATTTTGTTTTATTATTTTCGGATGAATTTCTCAGAGATGATACAGGAATAAGAGAATGTTTGGACATAATACATTCAGACCCTCCAACTAACATACTATTTTCAATTAGTCCCTTTTTCTCTCCATGGTTTACATTGAGCTGATGAAAAGGCCTACTTTGAACCCAAACTTCTTCTAGTGGACGAGGATTGTAGATTAAACATATATGATAATAGTTCGAGGGTTCAAATGTAGTTTTTCCAAAAATGTTAACCCCATTCTAAACGAACATTCTATGCGCTCCTTGTCCGAAGTCCAAAGCCATGAACTAAGAAGGCATTCCTTCCCTAGCAACAAAAGCCCCCTCCATTCCCACAATTATGATGCAGACATGGCTTTTGAATTGATCGATGACAAATACTTGTTAACTACATGCCCATCAAAATTAAGTTTACAAGAAGCGTAATTCTTTGTTAAAAGGGTATATCGTTTATTAATCTTTCTTGGATAGCTAAGCTACCCATCTTACAATTTTAGTTTTTAAGTTGAATGTAAATTGTTTAACATGGCTGTGCATTTTAGTGAAAGTTTCTTGAGAATTAAGAAAAGCAGCCAAATCTCTTACTAGTAAATTGATATTACCCCAGTTTGTCTTAAACAGCATCATTTGTCTTTTTCATGTAAATCGATATTGCTTTTCTGCTAAGAATGTACTGAAACTTTTTTCATGTAAATTCCATCATTTATATAATTATATCTTCTGAACATCATGGAGAAAAACCACCCAGGATCGGCCTGACAGCGATGATTCATTCACAGGTAATCTTAAGGAGAACGGGCACTTTCATAAAATCTTCACTGAAAAATCTACACTTGTTTATCTGCATATTATTTGAAGCCATGATCAGAAGACAGCGATGATTCATTCACAGGTAATGTACGTATATTATTTTAGCATTAACTTTTGTTGCAATGTCCATGTTTAGATAAAAACCGAGCACCTAACATGTGCTTAAAAGTCACCCATTGATATGATTATCACAAAGGTATTTAAACTATCGCATGATTACCCAAAACGAAACAACCCCACCTGGCACCCTGTGCAACCAAGCTCAAGAAAAAGGCATGGTGTACTTTTAGATGTGGTGGTTTGGTAAGGGTGGCTCCGGGTTTGGTTGGGTTCATTCAAGTTCTCACCAACTGCTCATGTGTGTTGTTTCCACATGAGCCATTACCATCTACCCTCTGGTTGCCCCCCCTCCTAAAGTGCACTTGTCCCTTTTCTTCTTCTAGCTAGCTCAACCCATTACCCACCCCACTCCTTTTTTTGCACGATTTATTCGCTCTCTCTGTCTTTTCGCATTTAGCACATTCTCATTCCAGCTTTTGCATCTTGGTGCACGAAGACGAGTTTTTCTCTTCTCTCGATTCAAACTTGGATGACAACAGGAAACAAATCCACTTACTACTTGAACTAACACATAAAGGTTAATCTCATCTCTTTATAACACCAGGCCCACATTTTCCATCATCAAACATTTTGTTTCTCGATTGATTTCATTTTACCTTTGCAATGAATGATCCCGTTTTTGGGAACGCAAAATGCCCTATTTTACATCCAGACTGAACAGCTAAGGTAAGCATAAAGATCTAAGGACCTGAGGATTCTCACCTTTAATCGCGACACCAAACACATACCAGGTTAGACTTCGATTACATTGATAGAATTCAAAATGCCTAATCAATTCAATTTATCACATATTAATCAATTCAATGTTTTTCTAATCCCAGTGACAAGGTCTTCATCGCATGCAAAATTCGGAAGATGCACAATTACATTGATAGAACTCAAAATTAGAGGTGTTCATGATATAGTTGGATTTGATTTAAGTGTATAATTATATTCGATCCGACTTTCGATATTTACATATTATAAATCTGATCCATTTAGTTTTTTTAGAATCGAGCGTATTAGATATATCGGTTTGAGCTAAATTTTTTATGGATATTACAGATATCTATAATTTGGGCTAATATTGCTAATTTTCATAGGTCTGTATTTAGAGATAGATTTACAACATGTATTGTAGGTGCCATAACACCCTAAATATTAGGTCTAATCTTCATACCTTGCATTGCCATTAAATTCTAGTCACATTCCCCTCCCTTCCAGTAAAGAAACAAACTCTTTTTTGTTATGTTAAAGAAATTTAATACACTACCAGAAAATTGACAAATAGCAACGAAAACACCGATGGAAATATTTCATCGTACTTTCTCATATAAATAGCAATGGAAAATTTTTGTTGGTAATTACAGACCAAAATTATGATGGAATTTGTCCCGTCGATAATTTATGATAAAATAGAGAAAAAAAAATATTGTCTGCACTTCCATCAGAAATTTGACATGTCAGTATTTTTTTGATGGAATTATCGATGGACATTCCATCAAAAAATTAAATGAAATAAAACTTGACAATCCTCTTTTCCATCCTCCTCCTCCTCCTCCTCGTCTTCTTCTTCTTCTTCTTCTTCTTCCTATCCAAAAAACCAGCAGCCCCCTCCACTTATTTTCTTATAATTAAATCCAGCCATCATCCTAAAAATTCTAGCCACCCCAAACCACCAACATCGATCTAAATTTATCAATAGTATCAATATTTCTCTCTTAGTTCAATATACTGTGAAGCTCTGCTACATTAAGTAAGCAAACCTATCCATTTTTCTTGTAATCTATTTATGTTTTAGGTTAATTTATTGGAATTTTTTAATACTATTTGTAGTTTGCTTGTATATTTAAGAGTTTTACCTTTTTTTTTTCAAATAAAACTTTGTTGTGTTAATGTATGATTTATATGTTAAGGGTTGTTTGAGATTTGGGAAAAATTGAATTCATTTGTCATTTGATGAAATTGAGTTTGATTTTGTAACTTAAGTGTGTTATGATAATTGAAGAAATAATGGGTTATTTAATACTTGTCAATTATATTTTATTAATTTTATTGTCAAATTGAAAATTTGAGAAAATTAATTTTTTAGGAAATTGATAACAATTAAAATGTATTAATTTAGGTTGAATAAGTTTGAATTGAACAAACTTATGATTAAGATATGATGTTGGTGCTTTATAATTTATTACATTGAAAGGAGGATTATGATTAAAAGGTGTTTAATTGATTTAGATATGATGTTATATTATGCAATAAAACTAAAATTGTGTAAGATATTTGTTGATACTTTATAATACATTATATTTATATTTGTTGTATATTTTTGAAGATGTGTTCATTAATTGTAACAACTAAACAATAAATATAATATAATTTTTTTAAATAGTGTAAAATGTAACACTAGCAACAACAAAGGCAACATCAAATATGTTAGTAGTTCAAGGCTTGTTGGTACTTTATAATGCATCATATTTATATTTTTTGTTATGGTTGTGGATTTAATGTGAGCAATTATTGAATTGAATATGCTTGAATATGATTGTAAAAAGTAAACAAAAAAAATTCCTTCATTGTTGTCAGACTTAATGACAGACCAAGGTATTTTGACCGAATCAATGACAAACTATTTCATCAAAAATAAAGATTCTTAATTTTGATGGAATTGGAGATGAAATTTCATTTTCATTGGAAAGTTACAGAAGGTTTTGGGTGTTCTAAAAGAATCAACAAAGGAATATTCTGTCATAAATTAAGATTCTTATTTTCAACAGAATCGATGATGGACTTATCATTTCATCGAAAAGTTACAGAAGGTTCTGAATATTTAGATGAAAGTGATAATGGAATAGTCTTTAAAAAATTACCAATTTTTATTTCTGACAGAATCGATGATAAAATAAAAATTATTAAAAAATAAAAAAAGTTTGTCGGTATTGGTAACATGTCTAAATCACCAACAAAATTTCCATCGGTGATGTTTAAATATTAAAACATGACGATTCCTCTTTTCTCTCATTTTTTTTTTCTTCTTAAAATTTCAAATACCTTCTTTCTCACCATCTCTCTTCTCTATTGCTATCAAACATTGTCTCTCTTTTTCCTCACTAGCCGACCAACCTATCTCTCTTGTTAACCAGCAGTGCATCCTCTCTTTCTCTCTCTCCCCCCTTCTCTCTTAACTGGTCTGCCCTCCCTTCTCTTTTCTTTTTCTCTAAGTCTTAACATTCAAATAATAATCATAAACTACTCTAAATTGTCAGGGTTAGTCTTATTAATATAATATTTTTTAATTGATTTTTTTGTATTTGTATGGTTTAAAAACAATTAGGTTTAGGTTAAATTAAAGATCATAATTTGATTTTTTTTTTACGTTTGATGATTTAGTTATGAAATTGATTAGGTCATGAGTCTTGATTCTTTTGAGGGATTGGGTCTTCCAATCTTGTGGATTTGTCAAGCTTAGGTAATCCATGTACCTTGGGCTTTCATTCCCCATTGTTTATAGCATTGCATTTGAGATATAATCATTTTGCTTTTGCTAATTGAGGTTTTTTGTCCTTTTTTTAATGGTTAAAGATTTTAACCTCAAATAAGATTAGTTAGATTATTAGGAATGTGTTAGTTAATTTGTTTTAGTAGATTTGCAATGTGTTTTGGGACTTGTGTTTCATGCCAATTCTTTTTTATTATTAATGGGCTAGGAATTATTCTATATATTTAGAATCGGAATTGGATTTCCTTATTTGATGAATTTATGGATTTCATAGTTACATAAATATATATTTAATAATTTTTTATGTGATAATAGATATGTAAACTTGCTAACTATAACATCAAATAAATTTTCCAATAATATAATTCATTCATATCTTTTATAGTATGATGATTGTGTGAGACCCAAATCAATATTAAACAAGAAAGAATTAAAAAATATTTAACAAGAAATGTAATGATTTATATTTGTGTTTAAAGGTTTGAAATAAAAGAATATAGTTAGCTTTAATTATTTGACATTGTGTCATTTCATCGTTGAATATTTTTTGTTGGGTGTATGAAAAGGTTATAATCACCCTTTTCTTATAAAAAAAAAACACCTAGATGAAGACAAATAGTCCAATAAAGGAAAAGAAATAGGGTTGTAAAATTAAAGGAAATTGAAATATGGGTCCAAACAATGAAACCCTGTTACTTTATCTTGTACTTGTAAATGCTTGACCAAAATATGATGTAGCTTTGCAATATAGATTTATAGGTGTTTATAGTATGTGGAGATTGTATATTATTTGTGATCTAAACCTAATGGATTATGGGTTTCGAGCTTGTAGAATGAATGTAGTTTGGGTGGTTGTTGTGCTTGTCTATATTAATGTAGGGTAAAATCTTGGGTAGGATCCCCGTATAGGGAAATTCTATCAAACTTTTTATTAAATCACTTATTGTAAAATTATTAGAATTAGTATCTTGATGAACATTTTGATTTGTGTAAATTGTTTCTTATAGACACCATGTTTCAAAGGAGAAAAAAGTTTCAAGTCTAACAAGAGCATTGCTATTTCATCAAGTAGTAGTGTCGGTGATCGTAAGTGTGCCATTAATTTAGATGTCGATCATGGGAAGGCACTTAAAAAGGCATCTTATGTAGATGTTATCGATCAAAGCTCATTTAATATGAGCAGAAGAGCTGGAATCCCTTCGAAAATAGATTGATATACAATAAAAACTATGGTTGAATGGAAGGTCGACAATTTTACATAAGTCATGTCTTTTCTCACTGGCAAACTTGTTTATTTGTATTAGGTTATTTTAAGTTTTACATTAAATAAAAATGACTTTCATGAATTAATTTTAAGGTTTACCAATATTGAAGCTTTCCATTTGATAACAAGTATGATAAAATCATCGTTCAAAGAACAATTGTTTCAATAAAGTTGACTTTAAGATCATCCTGAATGGATGAATGTAGTAGATGTATGCTGGGGAAAATTGAAGGTTAGATAAATAATTTATACTTTTTTATATGGTTTTCCCATAATTTTGAAAACTATTCAATGTTTGAATTGAATTTTAAGAAAAAGTTTTACCGAGACACGAAAAATGAGCAAGTGGTAAGGAAAGTGCGGGAAAATCATAATGCAATTAGGTAAGTATCAAGCAATAAGATGTTATATTATTGTAAATTTCTAATCTTTTATTCTATTACATAGTTTTTTTTTAATAAGTTTTTGTACCAAGTTGCGTGGTTTATGGTATGATGCTCATAAATATGCAATGAACAAAGCTGACTTTGATGACATAATGTTGTGGAAAAATTATAAACCAAAACACATCAAGAAGGAGAATGGGGAAAAG
>Ga0307515_10004273_pt1 | contig 29655 bp, 18 predicted proteins | sample 17_EM_MG_FD_194513 | JGI IMG/M metagenome (GOLD analysis project Ga0307515, IMG submission 194513) | Populus trichocarpa ectomycorrhiza microbial communities from riparian zone in the Pacific Northwest, United States - 17_EM | ecosystem: Host-associated > Plants > Roots > Unclassified | place... | reverse complement strand
ATTAAAATTTTTTAAAAATATTTTTAAAATATAAAAATAAACATGATCTAAAACAAAAGAGTATAATTTTGTTTTCCTGTATTTGCACAAGACTTTCATTTTTCTGAGTTTAATTTTTTTTGTTTCTTTTAATGGATTTTAATTTTAAAATTAGTATAGTAAATTAAAAATATTGGTGTAATATTACAATTAAAAAAAATTGATGAAATAGTATAATTTGGATTGTGATTGAGAAATATAACATTTACAACTTGTGATATCCGGTAAAAAAAATTATTAAATGGATAGGAAAGAAAAAAAAAACTTTGAAGAAATTGAAATATAACAAGATAAATTGAACGTCACATGGAAAGATTACAGCGACTATTGTATCATATTGTCTTTTGCTATTGTATCATATTAATTTAGTTAGATAAATCTTCCTGCATATATATATAAAAAAAGGCTACAATTAACCTTTTTATCATATGAATTAGAGCATTAACAAAAACTAACTCTTGCGAGAAAAGTGTTGTAGTTATCCTGTCACAAATTATTACAGATTCTAATAGTCAAAAAATTTAAATTTAGTTCTTGAACTTTTTTTTTTAGCACAATTTAGCTTTTTTGAGCTCAAAGTAGTACCTAATTATATATGTTTTTTTTAAAAGAAGGGTTAGAGTATCAAAGTAAAAGTGACAGGAAAATAGGTGATTGGTGATTATCCTTTTAGTTGTTTAAAATTTATAGGTGATTTGAAAAGGGTTAGAATTTCATATAAAAAATTTATTTTCATCTCCTATCTTTTTAGGTTTATAGGTGATTGGTCCTTTTAGTTGTTTAAAATTCAATTCTGGTACAAAAATTTATTTTCATTATTTTTCAGTTATTTTTTGTTAGATGAGAGAGAGATGACACTAAATTCCGGTTTAAAAAGAGAAAATAGTTATCAACAATGATTCTAACCACCAAAAGGTTGAAATCAATGTCAATGGGTTCCATTTCACGAGGGTAGTTTTACCTAGGTGTTTTTTTTTCTTTTCCTTGCTCGATGAGGCAAATCTGACTAATAAAATGTTTTTGGGTTCGGACTGATTTTGATTTTTAAGCCATTTTTTAGTTTTGTTTAGGCCATAGATAGGTTCATCAAAGTGTTTTTGGTGTTTTTCTAGATATTTTGAGTCAATATGGGTTTTTAAACCAAAAAAACCAAAGCCCTGTTTTTCTAGCAATCTCTGGTCGTCGGATTCTGCAAAAGCAGATGATGCGTTATTTCCACTCTCCTTTTTAATAAAAAAAATATGACGCTCACCCCTTTAAAAAACTAAAAAAAATAAAGACAGACCCAAGCACATGATTTGGGCTTGAAGGCCCGAGTGCCTAAGTTGTTTTTTTCAAAATGCCCAAGCCCACCCGTCTGAGCTCTTTTTGGGTATTTTTTTTTTTATGTTTGGGTTAAAAAAATTGTTGAACCTAATTGAGCCCATAAATCGGGTTGCATATTTAATGGGTTAATTTGTAGTATCCGAACTATTGTTTGTTTTTCTTTTTTTTTAGTTTAATGTTTTTACTATCCCTCAATTTAAACAAAAAAATACAATTTTATTATTTGTTATCAATAAAGTATTTTTACTATCACGGCACTACATTTCTATCATGGTTTTTTACTTCTAAAATAAATATTTGATACAAAAAATTTATCATGTGATAAAAAAATTATCATGCAATTTATTGTTATATAATTAAATGAAAAATAATCTCTGAGATAAAAATTTTATTGAATCTGATACGTGCATGACTTGAATCGCGAGTTTGCTTTGTTGACTTAAGTTCACTTAGTTTTTTTTTTAAAGTAAATGCTATTTTTTTTTTACCAATTCTGTTCTACAACATTAAGTTAATTCAGAATTGAGCTTTTCAATTTGTTTTTTTCAAGATCAACCCATGTTAACCTAGTTAGATAAACTGTTTTTCCATCTCAATATTAGATAAAAAATTTATTTAATTCATGATTAAAATCTATTTTTTTAGAAGACACATTACTAATGCCTGGATAGTTTTTTTGCGCTTTAAATATTTTTTGCTCTAACCCGCATCACAGCGCAGTCTAAGAACTAGTTTTAGACTAAATAAAGTAAGTTCATCGACTGCTAGCTGGTTAAATATTGACATGTGTTATGTTTCTACAAAAAAAAAGGTTGAAATTAGATTTGTGACCTCCGCGATGCCGCGGGCCGGATCAAATTTTTTTAACCCAAAAAAAAAATTTAGGAGATGATCGTGTTTTTAAAGAAGTGAGAGAAATTTGATAATCGAGTTAAACTTAAATTATTTTGATAATACAATAAAAAATGTGGCAACAACAATAAAAAAAATGAAAAAAAAATTGCTCTGGTAAAGCTTAGTTAACATGTGAAATCCATGACTTGGACATGAGATATGTCAAGATTACATGTATGTCGTGCATCCTAGATTATGAGGTTAAGATAATTCGATAAAAAAAATTAATGATAAATAAAAATGAAATTGTGAAAATAAAAATATAAATATAAATCAAGATATTTAATAGCACCACACGGGTCATTTAATTGGTTATGTTTGATGAATTTGTTTATAAAACCAATTTGTATTAGAAATTCACAGACATATAAACTTTATTGATAAAATAAAAGGAAAGAAATACTAAGTAAGGTTGCACATATTAAAAATATCATAAAAAATAAAAAACAATTAATTTATATAAATATATATAAAAAAATGTTACAAATGAATCATAATAACCTCATGAAATATTAAAGACACCGAATATAATTAAAAATAAGTTATATTTAAAAAAAGCTAAATAAGCCAAAAAAAAAATAACATACAAAGGTTATTAATTAAAAAAGAAACTTAAAAAATATTTTAAAAAAAAGATGGAAAAAGTTGTTGATTGGAAAAAAATACCCAAAAAGAAAAAGCCCGTGCATGTAAGCCTTGAAACCTAGGCTTGCGTGCCTGGCCTGCTATTTGTTTTTTTAAAGGGCAGACAACATATCATTGCCCTATATTGTTTGAAAAATAATAATTAATAGGCAACAACATATCGCCCACTATTGCAGACGACGTGTCATTTGCCAACTCAGATTCCGACCACCACCGTGGTGGCTAAAAAATCAGGCCTACATGTTTTTTTACCTAAAAAACCGGTTTTCAACCCCTTCTAACCTCAAAACACTATATAAATACCCTTAAAGCACCAAGAAAACCAACTTATCAACCTATTAAACCAAAAAACAGTCTGAACCACCAAATCAAACTATAAAAAAATTGCATCATTGATTTAAAACTAACTTTTTAAGCTACATTGAGGCTTATAACAACCACCATATGACTCCTCATCTCGTGAAACCTGTTGACACTAATTTTACCTGTTTAGTGGTTGAAATCCTCGCCAATAAAGAGTTTTCTCTCTCTTCTCCAGAATTTGGTGGCTCCTCTCTCTCCCATTTATGAAAAATGATCTGAAAAATAAGAAAATAAATTTTGGTACCAAAATGTATTTTAAAAAAATTAAAGGGACTAGTCACCTTATAGCAAAAAAAAAGCTGAGTGACTAAAATGTACTTTACAAATAAATTTGAAAGCCACACCTATGTTACTCGTGTTTTTCACTTTAGTCCCTATTCTTTCAATTCAACTCTCCCTCCTTTAAAAAAACATGCAATTTAGTGTTAATTTGGACTCAAAATGACTCAATTATGCAATGACAAAGATCGAGAATCAAATTGAAAATTTTAAAAAATATCACTACTCTAATCCACACTGATTTGTGAGATAGTGAACAATGATTTTATGTTAATAAAAACACCACATGTTTTAGTTTTTGTTAATTATGTTCAAATTGAATGTGTAAATAACTCATTATATATTCCATCTGGCTTTTGACATCTACACAAGTCTAAATTATCAATTTTTAGAAAATTTATTTTACCATATAATAGAATGTTATTTTGTAAGCATATCACTTCTAATAAAAGTTACTAGCTATTTCACCACGGGTTATAGATTTTTTTTTTTAAAAAAAAACCCAAGTATACAAGGTATTTCGATATGTTTCTTAATATAAAAAGATTCAAAGTGTAAATTGAAAAGCTTATACAAGCATATAATTAAATAAATTGATAATTATCTATATAAATAAACAAAAAAGAATTGTTAATAATAACTAAAAAAAACTGGATAAATTGAGGGATAGTTGTTGATCAAGATATTTGATTTCGCAAAATAAAACATTAACCCGTTTGTGTCTATTGAATTTGTTTATTAAAATAAATAAAAGATAATTGAAATAAAAACACATATAAAACTGAGTGAATAAAATAAAAGGAAAATTTTTTTATGTAGGGCCAAAATATTATAAATATTATTTCAAAATAACTATTTTTTAATAAAATAAATCTTATTTGTATAAAATAAAAAAATTCTTCAAAAATTAAATACAAAACAAAATAATTTTTTAAAAAATACCTTTATCCAAGAAAGGTCTGCAAAACCTACTGCTGAAGTCATTTGTCGTCTCACGCCACACCAGGAGGAAAAGAGTGAGGTGGTGCCACTAAATACATGTTAGAGCAAACATTTTGGCCATTAGGCCACATGCGCCGTCCAAAAGGCATGGATATCTTTTACGTGTTGATGTGTGATGCCTATGCCCCTACAACTTTATGATTTGAAAATTAATTACTAAGCGCAAAAAGTTTAAAATACCCTTCATGATTCTAGAATTAACAAAAAAACCCATTTAAAAAGATGAAATTGCCTCTAAACACTTGCCTCAATTTTTTTCGATTCTAGTGGCAAAAAAGTTATTTTACTGTTTTGTAAAAACAAAAAAGACAAACATACACTTGACCAACATTTCAATAAATTTTTAATCATGAGGTGAATAAGTAATTTAACTGTTAAAAAGTTAGAAAAATAAAAATAACCTTCGACAATTCTTTAATAATCAATTGAATATTTGAAAAGACCAAACCACCATCAAAACCAAAACACCTAAATTTTTTTTTCAAAGAATAAAATTGTATTTTAACTATCACAATGAAAACTTTTTGTTTTTGTTTAGTTTATATACACACACTGTTTTCTACAATGGTTAGCCTATGGGTTCTATTGTTTCTATTAACTAGGATTTTCCTTCTATTATTGTATTGTATTTATGTCTCTCTTTAAATTCAAATCATATAATATTATTAATAATTGCTTTTGGAGTTACATAAAATCTCTCTACCTATGACACACATGTGAAGTAAAGATATCTTGATTTATGCATAAAAGCTCGTCTATACTCGTGATTTAATTCATTCAAGATTTGAATGATTCAAGTTTTAAAATAATAATAATAAAAAAATTTATTGACTCGATAAAATCCGTTCTATTTTTAAATATAAGCCTCAACTTTTTAATTTTTAATTTTTTTTGAATATCAACTTGAGTTTCGCCCCCTTTGCATGTGTTTGAAAATGTGATTGCGGTTGCTTTTTAAAATATTTTTCACTAAAACATATATTAAAATAATATTTTTTATTTTTTTAAAATTATTTTTGATATAGTGCATTAAAACAATCCAAAAAATATTAATTTTATATAAAAAATAAAAATTTTAGAAATTCTGATTGGACCACGTTCCAAACGGTATGGACTTTTACAATTATGTGTCCGGGATCGAATATCATATCAGAAACCAAAATAAAGAAGCAAAAAGAAAAGCCCAAATGTCGGTTCTAATTTCCATTTGAGAGCAAGAGTCGGCCCATTTCGTCCCGTATCCGTATCCAATTAGGTTTCTTATTTTTTCCCTCTTGTTTTTCTTAAACTACTAGGGTTTTTTCTTTTCTCGTCCATTTTTAGGGTTTTTCTCTCCTCTCTGATTTATCACTCTAAATCAAAATCAAATCAAGTCCCTTTATTTATTAATAATCCAACTAGCAATGGCTCATGAATTAGCGTTTGATTTTTCTTGAAGAACCATGGCTGCTGATGTTTCAGTAAAGAAGGAAGCCACAGTGAATAATCCATGCTGCAAAGTGGTAAGTTATTGTTTTGTAGGATTTGATATTATAGTATGGTTTTTTTTTTCTGGTTTTTTCGGGTTTCTGATGATTAATGTTTTGTGGGTTTTTTTTTGAATTTAGTGGAAAGAGAAGTGTGGGAAGTTGGAAGAAGGAAGGAAGTGTTTGAGGCAAGCAGTTAAGCTTTTGACTGAACAAGCTGATAAGTTTCAAGCTGAGAATGTTAGTATCAATAAAGGTAAAAGTTTCATTTTTTTGAAGAACCTGATTTGATGTAGTTGTTAGATATGTTGTTTTTTGAAAAAGAATTAATGGAGTTTTTTTTTGTTGGATTTTCTTTTTGAAAAAAAAAAACAGATTAGATGATCTTGTTATAATGTTGATTTGTTGGGTTGGCTTTTGGTTTGAAGTTGAAATTCTGATAGCCCATTTTTCTATTTGGTTGAATATATCTATCTCACTTGTTTTTTAGTACTGATGATAATGCCAAGTTTGTTAATTTGTGTAGAAGACGCGTGATGTTCGAATGAATGATTAGGAAAAGCCATGTTGGAAGCTACTTTTATTTGATATTGTATTGTACTACCTACTATGCATGTATGCTTTTTTGCATATGGTATAGAAATTTAAATTAGTTTGTTTTTGCAGCTTGTGAGGAAGAGAGAGCGAAGGTGGAAGCTGCAAAAGAGGGGAGAGAAAAAGAAGCGGCTTTGAGAGTTAAATTGGAGAAGGAGATTTCTGCCCTCCAGTCTGAAGTATCCACCTTAAATCAGAAGGGAAGTGCATTTCCAGAAGTTGAAAATACAGAGGTTAAGCTGCTTCAAGATCAGATTTTTAAAGGAGAGAAGGAAATCAGTAGGCTTAAGGAGCTTCTTGAGAGAGAGAAACTAAGAGCAGATTCTGAAAAGAAGAATGCTGAAGTGGAGAAGAAGAGTGCTGCTGATGCATGGAAGCATGTAAAAGCTGAGAAAGAGGGGAAAGAGAAAGAAGCGGCTTTGAGAGTCTCTTTGGAAAATGAGATTTCTGCCCTTAAGTCTGAAATATCATCCTTACAGCAGAAGGGAAGTATGGTCGATGAAGACAAAAATGGGGAGGTTAAGCTTCTTCAAGATCAAGTTTCTAAAGGGGAGAAGGAAATCAGTAGGCTCAAGGAGCTTCATGAGAGAGAGAAGACAAGGGCGGAATCTGAAAAGAAGAAGGCTGAGGTGGAGAGGAAGAGAGCTGCTGAAGCATGGCAACAAGTGAAAGCTGAAAAGGCTAAGGCCGATGAAGAGAGGAAGCATGCTAGTAGTGAGTGGAAGAAGGCTGAGGAATATCGGCTTCAGTTGGAGACATTGACGAAAGAAGCTGAGCTAGCAAAATCAAAGTTGGCTTCTGAAACTTTGAAGTTTGAAGAGGCAAACAAGAAGTTTGAAGCAGAAAAACTCAAGGTGACCAAAGAGAAAAAGCATGCTGATTCAGAGATGGCGAAAGCAGAGGCGCATAGAAAGCTTGCAGAAGCAAACTGGAAGAAGCTCATGGAAGAACAATCTCACACTGAAAATATTTGCAAGCAGTTGGAAGATGCGAGAAAAAGAATTGAGAAACCACAGAAGGCTGAGGAATATCAGCGTCAGTTAGAGTCTTTAAAAAAAGAAGCTGCTGAGTCAAAATCAAAATTGGTTGCTGAGACTCTGAAGCTTGAAGATGCAAACAAAATGTTAGAAGCAGAAAAAGCTAAGGTGATGAAAGAGAGAAAACGTGCTGATTCAGAGGTGGCTACAGCAAAGGAGCAAAGGAAACTTGCTGAAACAAATGGAAGGAAGGTCATAGAGGAAAAGTCTCGTGCTGATAATCTTTCTCGGCAGTTGGAAGATGCTAGAATAAAGATTGAGGAACTGGAGAAGGGGATAAATGGATTCATACAGTCCAAAAATATGGGTGGGACTTTTGATGATCAACATGATGAAACCACGAATGGTGAAGATGCCACAATTAGGGATTCATTGGAAAATTTGAAGAACAATTCAGATCAATCAAAGCTGGTTTTGGAGTTCTTAAATAACAAGGAAGCAACCAAAAGGTTAGATATTGAGAAGCGAAAAGCTATTACTGAGAAAAAACGTGCAGATTCAGAGATGGTGAAAGCAGAAAAGCTAAGAAACCTTTCAAAAATGAATAGAAAGATAGCAGCAGAAGAAAAATCCCGTGCTGATCAGCTGTCTCGTCAGCTTGATGAAGATAAAATAAAGATTGAAGAATTGCAGAAGCAGATACAGGAACTCCAATCCTCCAAAAAAGTTGTTGTGGCTTCTTCAGTTTTACCTGACAAAGTTATGAATGTGGAAAAGACAAAACTGAAGTTCTTGGAAAAGCAAGTGAAGCTTGAAAAGATGCGATTAAAGCATGCCAAAGTAGTGGCTAAGATGGAAAAAAACCGTAATAGTTTTCTTCAGCAAGAACTAGCTCGCTTGAAGCTTGATTTTGGTCAAATGTTGTTTCGCCTTGATGTACTGGATAGATATTTCTCATCCAGCGATGGAGGTACAGAGAAAATGGTAAAGGTCAATCTCGCTTTTGAATCACTTACAACTTATTCTTTTGAACTTTTAATCTGGAATACAAGACACTTGTTTTTATGATGGTGGCAATGCAATTTATTTTTGAAATTTAGCAAACAGGATTTGGCATTTGTTACTATACTTGGCTTCTGTTTGTTTTTCTTAGATGTGCTTGGTTACCTGATGCCTCTTTAAAGACATTTTCTCTCAATACTATCTTTTTATTGAAGTTTATGATTGCTGTGGTCGATATGTTTTACAATTGAACAATATGTATTGGAATTGTCATATACGTTAGAATCTTCTTTCCGCACTCTTTGAATAGGAAACTTGAGTTTTTCCTCTCTCTTTCTCTGCTTTCCTTCCCCTTCTTATTTATTTAGTTCACACAGAACACATTCATTCTTGATCATTTTGTAACATTCACTTTGTTTCTCATGTGGGAGTGTTAGTGCTAGCTATAAAACCGTGGTGGGCACTATGTATTAGATTTGAATTTTTATCAGCTGAAAAAAAGCATGGTGTCTCCCATGTTTATTCGATGTTTTGAGTGAATAATTATGCATCTTTTCATGGCTGTTGTAGCACATTGATTAGCATTTCAAATGTTTAGTTTAGTAATTATTCCAATGTTTATTTTAATAATTATATTTATATCATTGGACTTGAGAACTTAAATCAGTGTTATTTTTTCTTTGCTTGTGCGTTCATTGTTGTTTCTAATACATTTGTTCCATTCTATGTAATTAAAATCTGCACAAGCCTCGGCTAGTAGTTTGCTAACTGGATTGTTTGATGATCTTGGCAGTTTGGAAACCACGGAACCATGCAAAGGTCAAAGTTGAACAGAAAACTGTGTGCAGAAGAACAATGTCAGATGTATTCTAATAATGAAAGTGAACTTCTGAAGCCTAGTTGCATGGCTTTGGCTGTCTCTGAACCTCCCACGCAAACACTTCACTGTACAGTTCCGCTGGTTTCGCCATCCAGTGGGAACTATGCTGCCTCCATCTCAGGTATTGATTCTAAATTGGAGTCTCTGCTTGGAGGCTCTAACCAAAAACTGTTACAGACTTCTGCAATAAATTCCAGTTCGGCATCTTTTTCTGATGGTCAGTTGGTCGGATCACAGGAAAGGGGTCCATTTTTTCCCACATCAAAGAACTTGGTAGAAGATAACTTTAGGGCACAGACAACAATTTCTGGAATGTCTGATGAAGTCACTAAAGTACAGCACAATGAAAATCTTGCTGTGGTAGCTGACAATAGTGTTAGAAGTCCTCCTAGCTTTGACGTGATTGGAAGAGTTAATAGACATGGTAGGAAGAGGAGGATCCTTGATGCAGTTGAATCTGTTGAACTTTTGTATTCGGAGGGTAAGAAGCTGCATCTGCAGATGGAAGAGAAACTCTCTGCCTTGCATGGTATGTTAAACAGGCAAATTGAAAAACCAAAGGAAGAAGCCAAATATGTAGAACCTAATTTGCAAGGTGGTTCATATGGTAAGCATGGGAGGATTCATAAGAAAAAAAAGATATCTCATGAAGAGAATGTAATTGTCCACCGTTTATCTGGCATAGATCAGCTGGAGAAGACTGAAATAACTGGGAAAGAGGTCCATGAAGATGCAAATGCCTGTGGATATATCTCCACTACTGCCAATAATTTATTGGAAGCCTCAAAAGCATGCAGGGAAGGTTTGAGTTATTCTTTTGAAAGTAGCCCTGAAGGTATGGTAAGTTTTGAGGAAGTAGCCAATGGGGATTATATGAAATTGTTGGACTTGGATAACACTGCAGATGAGGAATGTTACAGGAGAGCAATGGAAATGCCTATGTCCCCAATTCTTCCTGAGATAGGGTCTTCAGGTGCTGAAATATCTGATAACATGGATAATTTTAAACCCATGCTTGATGAAAGCTTCCCTGGAAGTTTACCTAATGGAAAGGAATCTCTAGTGCCTTATTTCAGATTAGATGTCATTGATGCTGAAATTAGTTCCAAACAATTAAAAGACTGCTCCTTTGGAATTTCCTGTGCTGATGGACTGCATGAAAATGGAGGCCATGCAGATTCCCTTGATACATTAGGCAATAGAAGTGGCACTGGTAACGATGTTGATGCTGGAAAAGCTTCTGATGGTCAGACCAGAGGTTGTGGATCGGGATTGGAGATTGAGATGCTGAATATACCTAGTTCTAGTTATGAGGGCCTGAAGTTTCCAATTGAAGGCGAACCTGGTTCTAGACACGACAATATTCCTAAATACTGTGTTATGCAGTCAGATATAAAGGACACTATAAGCATGTCTAGAGTATTATCTGCGACTCGAACTTGTATGACACGCTGTTCTTTGGACATTCAAGCAGATTGTTTGGTTCAGAAGATCCTTTGTGCTCTAAAACTGGAAGAGAACAGTTTACCCAAGTAAGTACTGCATCTCTATTCAAGCATATCATATCTGCACCGCTGTAGAGTTTTACATGAGTTTAATTCCCAAGTTAGTTAATCGAGATTGGGTGCTTGGCTCAGTGTTGTCAAAGGCGAAAGGCACCAAGCCTGTAAAATGCCCGGGGTGCTAGGCGCATGCCTGAGTGAAACTAAGGCAATATGCTATAAATTAAAAAATTTTTATATTATATTATATTTTATAAATCTAAAATATATATCTTTCCAATTAAGATTAGATCATTAGAAAATCAAAGGAAAATATAAAATACCATAACATAGTCATATAAAGTTATATTTTTCACCCTTAAAACAAAATAAGATAATTTCCTGTTAGATTACAAAAGCAAAATTAAATATCATCATCATTATTCATTAATCTTCAAAAACATCTCCATCCATGCTTTCCTCTCCTTCACTTGAATCCTCCACATCCTCCATTTCATGATTATAATCGAAATCCTCATCTCTCAAACTATAATGCACTTGTTTAGAAAAAATTAAAGTATTAATTGTACAAATGTGTTGTCTTGGCCTCCTACTGTTGAAGAAAGAAAGTGTGGTTCGTGTTTCTCTTCCAAGTGTCCTTCATTGTCGGTTCATCTTCCACTTTAATGATTTTTTTTTAATTTTTTCACCCTAATCTTTGTTTTTTACAAAAATACCCCTAAGTTGTTTCTTGTGGTAAATTAAAAAAATAAAGAAAAATCCAACAGAAAGGGAAGAACTTCAAGCAGGCGCTAGCCTTAGCGCCTTGCACCCACTTACAAGGTGCTCGCCTAGGTGGCGCCTCATTGAAATCCAACGTCTGAGGCTAATAAAGGTGGTGCTGGGGCCTCGCCTTGCCTCGCCTCACTTGGAGTGCCTAGGCAAGCGCCTCTTGACAACACTAGCTTGGTTAGATTATGACATTGAATTTTTCTCCTTGTTTTCTGTCTACATCTTTCAGGGAGAAGGCTTGCACATTTTTCACGTTGCTGCTGCTGAATTTCTCTGCTTGCAATTGGGGGCAATTTGGAAGCTTTTCGGATCAGGACTTTCTCTTCTGCTTAGATTCTTTTGCCAAAGACATATTTGCAGGTATGTCTATTTCTTCTGATATTGACATGCTATAAATATTCTATTGTCCTTACAATATATGATCTAGTATTTATTCTCCTAGGTTGTTTTTTGTTGAGCCTAACTCTTGTGTTTTCTTGATTGCAGCTGTCTCTGATGTTGAGGCAAGAAACTTGTTTGCGGAGGCATGTTGTTTGGATGAACTGCTTGGCCTCATTGAAGAATTCCTCCTAGATGGGAAACTGATGATATATGCAGATCTATCTTCTGAATCATTGAGTGGATGCGATTCAATGATAGACATCCTTCTGGATGGTGTAAATATAAAATTTGCCTCCAAATCAGCTTCAGCTGACCTTTTAGTGGCTGGAAGTATCATACTAGCTTCAATATGTGCAGCAGTTGACTGCATTGGATTTCTTTGTCAGGCTTCATACAGTCTTCTGCTGATGCACAAATGTGATACTGTTTTTGTACTTACTATTCTACACATTTTTTCTTACCTGGCTGGAGAGAAGTTTTTCTCCCTGAGGGAGCACAATTTGACAATGACTGTGTTGAAATCAATAATAATGTTTCTTGAAGGGGGGGATTCACCAGTTGCTTCAGCAGCTTCCAGTCTTACCAGGTACAAGGGTGGAATGTTCCATCCATGTGCTAAATGCCCATTCTCAACAGATGCTGTTTCCATAGATACTGTTACATCAGTGCTCTTGGAAAAGCTTCAGAATTGTGCTGTTTCTGGAATCATGCATCATCCAATGAAATCACCCAGCGTGTCAAATTCCAATGTACTATGCTGTAAGGATACAGCTAAACTGAGTTTAAATCAAGAAGAGGTTCATTCTGCCCTTGATATGAATTGTGATACATCCTGTAGTTTAAAAAAGTGTGTGATGCCTGCGAGATCAAATTCTATCATGAATGAGACTTTGTGTGGCCTCAGTGATCTTCTATCTTTGGTTGAGTTGCTTGCTTGCAATATGGTATGTGGTTTCCCCTTTTGGTTTTGTATCAGTGTTTCCATTTGTGTACATCTTTTGTGTAAACTACTCGATTATTCATAGTCCTGAAAAGAAATGTGGCAAAGCCTTATGTTCACCTGTCTTTCTTGTCTATATGCAGAGCTGGGAGTGGACCTGTAGCAAAATTATACCTGAGCTGTTGGAAATGCTAGAAAGAACTAAGTTAGACAACTTTGCTGCTGCTGTACTTATTCTCCTTGGTCAACTTGGAAGGTATGTTTAGCATGATCCGTTATTTGTTTATGTTTATATATTATCTAGGCTAATTGGTTAAAAACTATCTTCAACTTTCGTTTCACAGGACATTAGTCAACATTTTTTATTCTGATTTAGGTCCTGAACCAGCAATGTAGTCCTTCCGTCAACTTTGAGATACGTGTTACACTTCTGCATGTCACGTGACCACGCTGTCAAAGTTGACGGAAGGACTACATTGCTGATCAAAAAATAGACTCAGGACCTAAATCAGAATAAAAAAAGGTTAGGGACTAATCTCCCGTTTATCAAAAGTTCAGGGTAGCTTTTAACCAATTAGCCTATTATTAGTTACTGTCTTATCTTGAAAAGCTGTTTACCTTTGAATATTAATGGGTGATCCATTACCATGATATGAATATGCATCGAGGAAGTTAGAAATGTGAAGTTCATTGATATATATATATAGCTGTGTTAGATAACGTTATTTAGCACTCCAAAAATTTAGATTTGGCTTTTGGGACAGAATAAATTTTGTTTCTCATGTTATGGATTTATAGCAAACCTACCTGGTGACATTTTCTTCATTTATCTTGGACAGTACAAAATTCGAATTTTGTGTTGCATTACTAATTACTGGATGATTTAATCTACCATGTTGATTCAGGCTCGGAGTTTCTGCTTTTGGCTATGAAGATAATGGAGTAGAGAACTTGAGGTGTAAATTGTCTGGTTTTCTTTCACGGGATGCTACCATCAGAATGGCTCTTCCTGTTCAAATTGCTTTGGCCACTGCTTTGCTAGGTCTACTTTCTCTTGATTTTGAGAAACTTATCCAGAGCAATTCTTGCCTCCCAGCAATGTCACGTCAATCCGTTTCCATTGATCATATAAGAAGCTGGTTTTCTTCACTGACCAAGGAGCAGCAAGCATTGTCACTCAGCCTCTTACCATCTTCTGATGTCCGCTGAGACAATTGCATAGTTGCAATAAGAACATATTACCATCTGCAACAATACTCTTCAAGTTTGATGCGGGAGTTTCTCAATAGCGAGTGGTTATCAATTTGTAATATGGCTGAAACTAAAAAAATGCAGAAATTTTTTTGGATTCACTTTTTTAGTAGGCTTTCCACTCTGAGATGGAATTCTCCATACAAGTTTTGTCCTTTTTTTGAGTTCTGAGTGGGCAGAAACTAGCGACACAAATTTTGAGATGTAGCTCGTGGTGAAAGCCTTTCTGTATGAGTCCTGTCTCTTACCTCCAATAACTTTGTAAATTTTTTGAAGCACCTTCTGTAGCATTTTGCCTCAGCTTGCATGATTTGATTAACGAACCATTTCAATTTACAATTTACATTTTTAGGTGAAAGAATATAAGATGAGCATAGACACTCTATATGAAACACAGGTCTTCATGAAGAATTCTTTTGTGCGTCAAATTTTTCTCAGTGGTTCGTTGTCCTGCCATTTTATATGTTGACTTCGTTGGCTTAGTTGCACAGGTGATAGTGGAGCATGCTGTGCTTTTATAATCCTGTACAAATCCTCAATTGCCCTGTTACGATAGCACAATTCATGCTCATATTGAGGATGTTGCTGCTTGCAAGGCCAATGTTTAGTTATAAGGTTTAGAGTCTCTTCTTACATGACCTAGGCATAGCCTGGCCAAGAATCTCTGGGTGCGGGTTCTGCATTGTGCGTGTCTTTGCAATTGTGACATTGCTCCCAAATGCTTTATCAAGAAATTACTGCCACTGCGAGGTTAGTCTCACTCCTTCTCTGTTCTTTTTTTTTTTCTTGGACGTAATGTAGTTGAAAGTTGTAATTTCTGTGGGTATTATTAGGACTTTAATCCACTTGATGCTCTACTTCGCCCTCTGCACGCAGCAGTTAGTTTTCTGCTGGATTCTAACTAAATAGTTAATTTTTACTAGGTGATCTGTCACTAGTAAAATTTATGGGAGGGATTATTGCCCCCTTGCTGGCTCCCTGTTTTGAACCTAAAGCCTGTAGAGCCGATTAAAAAGGGCCTTGCACTCACATGGAACACATTACACATTATTTCTTTTTCTTTGCACTGCCTTCTCCTTTATGTATGGATGCTTGGAATACTTTGTTCGCTTCTGAAGAAATTTTCCGAGTCAACCTTGCTTTTCACCTGAACCAATCTCTTGAAATTGCCCTTGAAATACTTCATACCCCAATCCCTAGCCTCAGAATAACTTGTGTTTGCATGCTTGTTAATGCCTAAGTCAAGATCTCTATAATTAAGATACGCAGCCCTTGGGGATCTGGAAACATATGGTTTCATGTACCTATATAGCATCTTGATCCAATTTACATGCTTGTGTGTTGCTCTAGCCTCGTCCTCATCCCACTTCACCAGGTATTGAATGTTGTACAAATTTCCTTCCCTGTGAGGGAAAGGAATATGAGATTCTGGAATCTCATTCATTCTTCCACCGAAAGGGTCCATTATCATGAACACTAGCCCTTCCTCTAAGAACCTTTCCCATATTCCTTCAAGTCCAAATTCAGGTATGGGTTCTGTTACAAAGTCAGATTTTGCCTTGAATTTGGCTTTGTATAGTTGAGTCTTGTCAAGTAAGACCTCTAAAGGGCTTCCCTTCTGAAATCCAGCAAAATAGACTGTAGACTCAATCCAACTCATTTCTGTGCAATTTTCAGGTACCAATCCCAACTCAGGGAAACTGTCATTCATCAAGGTGATTAGTCTGTCGATGCCTCCAAGAAACAGTGAGTTGAAGGAAGCTTCCACTGTCTTCTTGTTTGAAGTACTCTCTCCTCCAACATTCTGAATGACGATTCTGATGAAGAGATCTTCGTGTAGTTTACCTGCAATGTATTGCCACCTATGGACAAGCTTGGTGGCACCTTGTTCAATAGTTTTTGGCACAGTGAATACAGTCACAGTTGGTGGAACCCGAATCAGCTTGATCTTCCATGACAGTATGATTCCAAAGCTTGCTCCACCACCCCCTCGAATAGCCCAAAACAAGTCTTCTCCCATTCCTTGTCTATCAAGAATCCTCCCATTCACATCAATCAAGTAAGCATCAATGACATTATCTGCAGCAAGGCCATATTTCCTTAACAAGATACCAAACCCACCTCCAGTAAAGTGTCCACCAACACCTACAGTAGGGCATAATCCTGCTGGGAATCCATGAACTATACTTCTCTTTGCAATAGCATAATAAAGCTCACCAAGTGTTGCACCAGTTTGAACCCATGCTGTTTCATCTTCAATATCAATCTCAATCCCTCTAAGATTGACAAGATCAATGATGATGAATGGTGTCTTGCATAGAAAAGATAAACCTTCATAGTCATGGCCACCGCTTCGAACTCTAACTTGGAACCCTTGCTTCTTGCTACAAAGAATTACTGCCTGGATTTCAGACTCATGAAATGGAGTAATGATGAGATGAGGCTTTGATGTTGAGTTCAACCATCTCAAATTTTGTTTAGATGATTGCAAGATATATGAATACAAAGGGGATTGAGGAGTGAATATGGTTTGAAAGGATTTAGTATAGGCATTGAACTCAGTTGACATGCATTGTATGAAATTTTCATGGATTTTACTACTATAAGTTGCCCATGAAACTGAAAGCAAAAGAGAAACAAGAACAATGTGATTCATTTTTCCTTTAACTTCTGGGGTTACCATCTTGGGTATTTATGGTCTATATTTGACTGTCAACTAGGGATATTGTGAGAGGCCGTTTGTTACTAGCAAATATTTACGTGAAGACACCACTGATACCTCTCCACATCAACTGCATTTTGTCATTTTTATTTCGTTCGGCAATTAGCAGAGACTGTTGTCATGTTCACATGCATTGTGGAGAAGGTGTTTGTCTATACGACAAGGGCCATCACCCCAAGTTTTCTCAATATTATCGTTCCATTATACACTAATCTTAGCATGGATGGGGCATTTAAGACATGAAAAGGGCCTGCCTTCGATTATATCAAAGCTTGTTTGAAAATACTTTTTAGTTTAAATCCTCTAAATAAAAATTCTTAGAGGTTGGAGTTTAGGAACCATCAACATCTTTCAAATTTATTAATTTTTAAGGATGATCTAGTGCTTAAGCAAGTATGCTCCCTTCTTTGATTTTCAAGTCTGGGATTCTTAGACATGTAAGAAGTCATGCTCTCGTATATGTACCTTATCCAATTTGATGACATGACTTGACCAAACTGTATGCTGTACAGGATAGCTTCTCTATATGGAAATGAAGTTTCTGATTCGGATATTTCCTCCATTCTTCCGTCCCTGATTAATTTTGGCTTCTCCTCTTCAAAACACCAGTTCCATAACTTTTTCAAAACAGGTTCTGCTATAGGGTGCTCAATAAAATCTGCTATATTTATAAGGGCTTCTATAGTTTCCTCTTTAGGGTACCCTGAAAAGTAAAGGATAGACTCAATCCAGCTCATTTCAGTACAATCTATACTCTTGAAGCCCAAGTCAAGGAAAACATTATTCAAGAAGCTGATCAGTTCTTCCAAGAAACAAAGAGTGCTTAAAAGTAGCATGGATTGTTCTGTTCCCTTTTCTTGCATCTCCAACAGCTTCTATAATAACCCTAATGAACAAATTTTCTTCAAGATTTGGCCCCATATGTTTCTGTAGAAATAATTCAGATCAAACAGAAAAAGAAGGTTAGACTTCTCAATAATGTGTTTATTATGAGTGCTTAGAGTTAACCTAAATACAAAGAAATTATATATAGGTTAAACTGAAAATACTATTCTACCCTTAATAAATAAGACTAAATAAATATTATTTAACATCTCCCCTCAAACTCACGATGCAGCAGCTACAAGCATCGAGAGTTTGCCAACTAGAAAACGAAAATGAGAAATGAAATGCGCCTTAGTAAAGAAATCTGCAATTTGCAAGGAAGAAGAAACAAAATGCAAAGTAATGGTGCCACGCTTGAGATGATGACGAGTAAGATGACAATCGATCTCAATGTGTTTAGTTCGATCATGAAAAACCGAGTTGTGAGCAATCTAAATATAACTCTGGTTGTCATAATACATAGAAGTAGGATGAGAAAATGAAACTCCTATATCAGCAAGTAGCAAACGTAACCAAACAATTTCTTTGGTAGTAGATGCCATGGCATGATATTCTGCTTCGGTGGATGATTAAGAAACAATAGATTGTTTCTTGCTATTCCAAGAAATAAGAGAATCACCTAAAAAAATATAGAACCCGGTAACAGACTTGCGATCTGTGGGATCACTACCATGATCAGCATCAGAGTATCCACGTAACTCCAAGGAAGAGGTGGATGAAAGTAAAAGACTCTGAAAAACTGTACCCTAAAGATATCACAAAATACGAAGAACAGCTGCCCAGTGAACAGTAGTAGGAGAAGCAACAAACTGACTAACAATATGAACAACATATGCAATATCTGGACGAGTAATGGTGAGATATACCAAGCTCCCAACAATAGTACGGTATAAAGTAGGATCTACCAAAGGTAACCCATCAGAAGAAGAGTACCTTGCGTTAACTTTAATGGAAGTGTCTACAGTCTTGTTACCAGTAAGTCTAGTCTGCTCAAGAATATCTGCAACATATTTAGATTGAGAAAGAAGGTAACCTCTAGGTGAGTAAGCTACTTCAATACCCATAAAATATCGAAGAGAACCCAAATCCTTCATTGCTGTCTCATATTTCGCCAATTGCATACCTATCGAATGCTCAACATAATTGTTGATCCAAGTAATGATCTTTGCATTGTTTGCTTCCCATGTATCTATCAAAACAACATCCCCCTGCTCAGTATTCTTAGGTATCATATAAGTTCCACTAACATACCCCCATATCTTCTTACCCTCAAGAAAATTTCTCATTACATAACTTCAATATGAATAATTCTTTCCATCTAACCTCACACTCACAGACTGAAGCGAATCATCTCTTTCGGTAGCCATAATTAACAAACAAGGAGAACCAAAATGCAAAAGCAGCGAAAGACAAAGTACCAGATTGCACAAACTGAACAAATATCACAAATACTTAACAAATATCTTCTCGAAATTATACGATTACTCCAAAATACAACACAAATTGCAGAAACTGAACACAAATATCAAATTGCAGAAGACGAAATACCAAAACAATTGCAGAGACAGAACATAAATACCAAATTGTAGAAGCTGAAGGAAAGACGAAATACCAGATTTTGCAGAAGTAAAAGACAAAATATCACTAATAAATAAATAAATTAAAACTAGTTGGATCCGTGAAAGCTGTGTTTGAGATTAAACCTCGTTCCATAAAACCAGCTCTGATACCATGTAGAAATAATTCAGATCAAACAGAAAAAGGAGGCTAGAATTCTCAATAATGTGTTTATTATGAGTGCTTAGAGTTAATCTAAATACAAAGAAATTATATATAGGTTAAACTGAAAATACTATTCTACCCTTAATAAATAAGATTAAATAAATATTATTTAACTGTTTCCACTTGTGAACAAGCCTAGTCGCTCCTTGCTCTAGTGTCTTGCACAACACTGAATACAGTAAAGTTGTTGGAGCATAAGCAAGGTTCACCTTCCAGGGAAGGATGACCCCAAAACTTGCTCCCCCACCTCCTCTAATAGCCCATTACAGATCCTCTCCCATTGATTTTCTATCAAGAACTCTTCCATTCACATCAACTATATATGTGAGCATCAAGAATATGGTCAGAAGCTAGGCCGTATTTTCTCAACATGGTACCGAACCCGCCTCCGCACAAATGCCCACCAACACCAACTGCAGGACAAATTCCTGCTGGAAATCCATGCACAGGATTTTTCTCAGCAACCCTATAATACAATTCACTAACTGTCGCCCCAGCGTCAACCCCAGCACTGCTATCTTGCAAGGCGTTCGTGCCTTGTATGTTGGTTTAGCTTATTGAAGAAACGCCGACAAAATCATATGTTTTGACACTCCAGTGCCAGAATATATTATATAAAGTTCAAAGTTTGACAATAATTGGCAGCTGGTAGCTTATTGTAGACAATAATTTGACAATATAAAGATCAAATATAATACTAATCATATTTATTCTTATCTGGACATATTAGTATAAAGTCCAACAAGATTTTCAATGCCACTGTTTAACATCCCCTATCGATTTCAGTTTAGTCAATTACTTCACCAAATGGATTAGAAAGAAGAGATCACAAGCAAACTAGTTTTTGAAATGAACAATAAAATATGAAATTGGGCAACAAGGCAGGGATTTCTTTCTGTCAAATTGCTAAATAACCTCAAAACATTGGTTCAATCAGAATACAATATGGAAATTGAACATGCGAGTAAAAAAATATAATAGCTTAATATCTCTCCAATTCTTCATCTCATGTGAAATGGAAGAGGTGGGATGCTCTGCTCATGCCAGAAGAAGTCGTCAGGATCAACTTTGGCCTTCACAAATGCCAATCTGTGGAAGTTATTCTTGAAGTACTTAAGACCCCAGGAAGTACCTGCTTCTGTAAAGCTTGTGTTAGTCCTCTTGTTTATGCCCAAATCAAGATCCCTGTAATTGACATATGTTTCCCTTGGATGCTTGGAAACATAAGGTTGCATGTACTTGTAAACCTTCCTGGTCCAATCTACATGCTTTGCAACATTTTCCTTTGCATCTTGCCAATTGGCCGAGTACAAAATCATGAACCGGATACCTTTTCTATGAGGGAAAGGAATCTGAGACTCAGAAATTTCACTCATCTTTCCACCATAAGGAGTAAATGCTACTGTAGGAAGCTCTTCTTCCAGTATAATATCCCATAACCCTTCAAGTGCAGTTTCAGGTAAAGGTTCTTTGGCGTAGTCCGACTTGGCTTTGAAGAATAGCTTGACTATATTCCTCCGTTGAAGTAAAACTTCAGGAGGAGTATTATTTGGGAAGAAAGCAAGGTATACGGTAGAATTGATCCAGTCTGTTTCAATACAATCCTGTCGGGCCAAACCTAATTCAGGGAAGCTGTGGTGCATTATCTGAAGAAGTCTGGTGGCATCACCAAGAAACAAGGCATTGTAAGAGGTAGCAATAGTTCTTTTACCTTGGGAGGTGGCGTTAGCTGTCTGAATGAGTACTCTGATGAAAAGATCCTCGTCTAGTTTATCAGCAATTTCTTGCCATCTATAAAGGATCTTAGTTGCACCTTGTTCTAATGTCTTAGTAACTGTAAATACTGTCACCGTTGATGGTACAGAAACCAATTTTACCTTCCAGGCCGTGACGATTCCGAAGCTGCCCCCTGCACCTCCTCTGATGGCCCAAAAAAGATCTTCGCCCATGGATTTTCGGTCAAGAAGTCTTCCATGAACATCAATTATATGTGCATCAACGACATTATCTGCTCCAAGGCCATATTTTCGCAACATGGCACCATATGCACCTCCTGAAATGTGCCCCCCCATACCTAAACTTGAGCAAGTACCAGCTGGGAAGCCATGAGTTTTGCTTTTCTCAGAAATTCTGTAGTAAAGTTCACCATTCGTGGCACCCACCTGAACCCACGCACTGTTATCCTCAATATCAACGCTAATGGATCGGAGCTTGGCAAGGTCGACAATTATGTAAGGTCTCTCAATTTCAGATACATAAGAGAGTCCCTCATAGTCATGGCCTCCACTACGGACTCTAAGGTGAATCTCAAGCTTCTTTGAGCAAATAACCGCAGCTTGGATGTGAGATTCTTTCAAAGGAGTGAAGATTAACTCAGGTTTCGGTACTGAAGGCAGCGTAAACCTGAGGTTTTGAGCAGTAGATAGTAAAATACTATTGAATGATGAGTTGTTTGGAGCATACAAGACAGTGGAGAAAGGAAAGGATGATTCAGAATTTCTTGAGAGACATTTTAGAAACCTATCCTGAAGATGAAGTGAAACTACAAATGGAGTTAGGAGGAGGAACAGAAGCATCGAAAGAATGGAAGATCTTGAAGACACCATTTTCCTGATTTTCTTGCTTTTTCAAGATTGTTGTTCACAAAGTTATCTTATAGTGGAGCTGTGAAATTTGACCCGGAAGTTGAGTTATCTTGTCCTAGATGCTTTTGTCCATTCAGAACTTGACTTTCGGATAATGAATCTGAATGATCAATATTGTCAGCAATCTCAAATTTTTTCAACCAGGCGTATTTAACCACTATCAGAATTTTTTAATTTACCTACAGAATATTCTCTACTGTTAACATTCATAAGATTCATACCAGCAACATTTGACTTTTGAAATAAGAAACTTCTGCATGATTGAAATGTTCAACATCACTAAAATTCATACTGATGATTTACATACTTTTCTTGCGACAAGAAAAAAAAATTAAGTATTGAAATAAATTCATGTCACTACTCCAATCTAGACACAATTGACAAATGTGATCATCCTAGAAACCTTTTACTGGCCATGATCAATTTCTGTATGAAGTCGAAAATCCGAGACACCCAGTTCATGCCTGAAGTTCCCAGGATCAACTTTGGTCTTCAACTGTACCAATCTGTAGAAGTTCTCCTAAAGTACCAAAAACACTTGCTTCAATCGTGTAAGGAATATGCATATGCATCCCTTTGGATTCTTGGAAACATGAGGTTTCATGCACTTGTGATTGTTCTAATCCAATCTACATGCTTTTGATGAAAGAAATATATTCTCTAAGATTGTGCTTTCATACTTTTCGAGAAGCTAAATAGGGGAAACATCGGATCCCCATTGCTCTACGTACCACCAAGGCTATCCCTTTCTTTTTAACATGAAAAATAAATAAAGAAATAAAAACTATAGCAAGCCATGGTAGCATAAAGGTATACTTTTCATTGTGGACCTAGAGACAGTTTACAATTTACTGTGGACTTGTATTTAACTAATAACAATGGGTTAATAACTTGTTTACCCCCCTGTACTTTGTTTTTTAATGGATTTTACCCTTATATATCTATATATATATTTAAAATAAATTCTACCATTCCACTACGTTTTTTTTTTCCAATTCTTTTTAATATGTTAAAAATATATGCATTGATTAATAAAATCATTACTTGAAAAATAAAACTACATATATAAAATTAAAAATACCTGAATTAAAAAACTCAAACCAATTAAAACTTATCATTAATTAATATATGAAAAGACCCAAAATATCCCTCGAATATTTATACCCTTAACTACTCATCAAAGGGTATAAGAGAGTCCCTCATAGTCGTCACCTTCACTATGGACTCTAAGGCGAATTCCAAGCTTGTTAGAGCAAATAATGGCATCTTGGGTGAGAGATTCTTTCAGAGGAGTGAAGATAAACTCAGGTTTTGGTACGGAAGGCAACGTAAACCTGATGTTTTGAGCAGAAGAATGTAAAACAGTAGTGAATGAAGAGTTTTCTTGAGTTTACAAGATAGTGGAAAAAGGAAAGGCTGATTCTGAATTTCTTGACAGGCTCTTTAGAAAACTGTCCTGAATTGGAAGCGAAACTATAAACGGAGATAGGCGTAGGATGGACAGAAGAATTGAAGGAATGGAAGAAGTTGACCCTGAAGTTGAGCTAACTAATCCTGACATTATCTTAGTATATATTATTACTCTGCATTATCTTAATTTATCTGATTTGTGCAATGAGACATTGACTTGTGACATTACTGATATAATATAATTATAGGAATGATTAAAAATCTAAGGAATTTCATATTTTTCTAATCACACATTTAATGCATTAAATGTTTAATTATCTCATTGTTTTAACCATGTTTAACAGTTCTATTTTTTTTTCTTTGGTGATAACATTCATACTATAAGCATTATGCAACATAGAAAAGTTCAACATCACTAAAATCATATCGAGTATGTACTTTCTTGCAACATCTTACTGCAGCATCAACAACTTTTATTTAACATAATCTAGAAAGATAAACTATTGAAAGAAATTGAGGTCAGAAACTAGACACTACTGTGATCCTCCAAGGAACCTTTCTCTGTCCTTGACCAATGTCTCTTCAATTTCTTTTCCTCATATGATGTGGAAGAGTTGGGATGCTCTGTTCATGCCTGAAGAAGTTGTCAGGATCAACTTTGGTCTTCACCCGTACCAGTCTGTAGAAGTTATCCTTGAAGTACTTAGTGCCCCAAACACTTGCTTCTGGAAAGCTTGTGTTCGTCTCCTTGTTTATTCCCAAATCAAGGTCCCGGTAATTGACATATGCTTGTCTTGGAAACATGGAAACATAAGGTTTCATGTACCTGTAAACCATCCTAGTCCAATCGGTATGTTTTCTAACATTTTCTTTCGCATCTTGCCAATTGGCCAAGTACTGGATCATGAACAAGGTACCTTTTCTATGAGGGAAAGGAGTCTGAGATTCGGAAATTTTGCCCATGTTTCCACCATAAGGGGTAAGAACTATAGCTGGATTGTCTTCTTCTAACATTATTTCCCATAACCCTTTGAGAGCAGTTTCAGGTATAGGTTGTCTAACGAAGTCTGACTTGGCTTTGAAGTAGTGCTTCAATATATTTCTTCTTTGAAGTAAAACTTCAGGAGATGTATTGATGGTGTAGCCACCAAGATATACAGTAGAATTGATCCAGCTTGTTTCGATACAGTCCTGTCTTGCCAAACCCAGTTCAGGAAAGCTTTCTCGCATTACTTGGAGAAGTCTGTTGGCATCACCAAGAAACAAGGCATCATAGGAAGTCGTTATAGTCCTTCCACCTTTGTTACTGACATTAACTGTCTGTATATTGACTCTGATGAAGAGATCCTCGTCAAGTTTATCAGCAACCTGTTGCCATCTAAATAAGAGCTTAGTAGCACCTTGCTCTAAGGACTTGGTAACTGTAAATATAGTCACAGTTGATGGTACTGGAACCAATTTTACCTTCCAAGCAGTAATTATTCCGAAGCTGCCTCCTCCACCTCCTCTAATTGCCCAATATAGATCTTCTCCCATAGTTTGTCGATCAAGAACTCTTCCATGAACGTTAATTATACGCGCATCAATGACATTGTCTACAGCAAGCCCATATTTTCTCATCATGGAGCCATATGCACCTCCTGTAATGTGCCCACCAATACCTAAACTTGTGCAGGTACCAGCCGGGTAGCCATGAGTTGTGCTTTGCTCAGCAATTCTGTAGTAGAGTTCACCATTTGTGGCACCTGCCTGAACCCATGCACTATTATTGTCGATATCAACACTAATAGAATGAAGCTCAGCAATGTCAACAACAACGAAAGGTGTATCAGTTTCAGAAACATAAGAGAGTCCCTCATAGTCATGGCCTCCACTGCGGACTCTAAGGTGGATTCCAAGCTGTTTTGAGCAAATTACAGCAGCTTGAATGTGAGATTCTTCCAAAGGAGTAAAGATAAACTCAGGTTTCGGCAGGGAAGGCAATGTAAACCTGAGGTTTTGAGCAGAAGAACGTAAAATAGCGGTGAAGGAAGAGTTAATAGGAGAATACAAGACAGTGGAAAAAGGAATGGACGATTCAGAATTTCTAGATAGACACTGTAGAAACCTATCCTGATCCTGAATAGGATGTGAACCCATCCGAGATGGTGTTAACACAAGAACTACAAGTATTGAAAGAACGGAAAATCTGGAAGGAACCATTATCCTCCTTTCGCTGCTTTGGCTTTGTGTTCAAGAATTCAATTCTCACGAGTTGTCTTGTAGATATTGAGCTAATCCTATATAACATCATCTTGGCAATGTATGTTCTCTGCATGTAACCAATTTGGTGCAACTAGATATTGACTCATGACATTGAAATTGGTACTGAATGTGATTGATTTTGTAAGCAATCTCAAAATCTTCCATTCATGTTTAGATCATTTAATATTTGGCACAAGATCGAAGGAGATATATGCTCTAAGAGGGAGCATCATTTTCACACTTATTTGAGGATACATCATCTTCATCATAGTCTGATAGCAGCTGAAAAGGGGGAAACATCAAATCCCCACTGCCCCTTCCCTAAAGGCTAGCTATCTCTTTCCTTGTAAATGAAAAAGGAGAAAAGAAAAAAAAGAAAAAAAGAAAGCAGCTCCAACTTTATTTTCCTTTTTGTAATTGCTGCTGTTCTGCAGTTCTTTGCTGCCATGTATTATATCATGTCAAAGAATCATCTTAACTCAATAGTTTAAGTTGTTAGATGAGATTTCAAAATATGATTTATATTATTTTCTAACATACTCCCTCAAGTAAAAGCCATTTGAGTTTGAAATTTGTATAGACCCACATTATCTTATGTTTAATTTTTATCAAATAAATGAGGATGATGGGATTCAAATGCATGACCGTTTAGTCATTAAAGTTCTGATACCATGTCAAAGAATCATCTCAACCATTTCAACTTAAACTGTTAGGTGAGGTCGCAATATATAATTTATATTATTATCTAAGATGCTTTACTAATTATAGTTTCAATTTTTTTTTTTTCATGTGGGCATGCATAAGGGATTAATTAACAGAATAGATTAACCAACGAAAGCACTGCAATCACTTGGTAAAATCGGTTATTTGAAAAAAATAAAATAAAATCAGCTGGATTACCAGAAGTATCTTGAGTTCCATAAGAGTTCGGTGAATTTCCAATGCCAGATATTCTTTACCTTTAGTTTGAAAGCTTAAGTAGTTACATAGAATCTAAAAATAATTTTATATTATTCTTTAACATATAAAATTTTTTAGATTTAAAATTTATATACTCATTATTATAATGTTAAAAAACCAATTTAACTCAAAAAATAATAGTATTATTTTGGTTGCTATGAGCTGTAACATCATTTTTGGTGAGAACATTAGCCTTTTTTCTGGTTGTCATCCTGTATGAAAGATTAATTATAATGCTACAGTCATTATTCTTTTGTAATTTTTTACTTATTTTGCTAGTTGGGCATGCATGATTGGCTTTCCAAAAGACTATATACCCTCCTACGCACGCACTTGGGTTTATAATAATGAAGAAGGGTAGTTGAGCGTGGGTCATGTTTAATCACAGTACAACTAGCTGGGTTCAATTTCCACTCATTGGACTTGCAGTCATGTACATATTGCAGCACTTCCATGAAAAATATTCATATAGGAAGCCTGATACAAGAAAAAAAAGGTTAGGGCTGTTCTTGTATGCACGCAAGAAAGATGGGTTCAAGTTCCAGACACATTTCCAACTTTCCTGCGATTCATTGATATGATGACGAAGGAGTTTTTTGATCCATTAAGTTTAACCGAATCATTTCCATAACGGTTCAAATTGAATTTTATCAGATTATATACTTGTCAAACTTGCCAAATCTGAGAATACTTGTTTCTATAATAATGTTATTATGATGTGGTTTTAGGCAACTTTTCGATTTTATTGCTTTAACAACGTGCGTGCGCCTTTCACCTCTGTCACATTGAACTGTAAGAGGTGTCGCGCCCGACATTGCGGCGATCCCTAAAAATAATCTTTGATTATAGGAAAAGAACAGATATCTGGTATTTTGTTCTTTTAGGGAAAAATGTGTTGTTCAAGGAGTTGCCACCTATTATTATGGTCACTAGGAACCCTAACTGGTCAACAAAGATTTTACGGTACGAGACTGGTTACGTAAAAGGAAAGATATTATCACCCCTTAAACGTTATGCCTGAGGCAGACTGCATTGCTGATTTTGTCTTAAATTGCTAAACATTTATTCGTTTATGCTATGATGATTTGTTTATAATATTCCCGACTCTGGCGTCAGTAAATATTCGATCGCGAATAATTCCAATTCTGGCGTTGGTAAAAATTCCAGCACAAATAATTCCAACTCTGGCGTTGGTAAAAATTTATAGCTATCAAAAAATCAGTATATTTTTTTTTATTTTCCTTCTTATATTTCTGATCCTGATATCAGTGAATAAATTGATAAAAATATAATTTTTCTAAGACATGCAAAATTTTTATTTCTACACTTTCTATTTTTTTATATTTTGTTTGGCGGCTGGGCCCAGCTCAGCCCCCATGAGCCGGGCTGGACCCAGCTGACTCGGTTGGGTCACTGGTCTAGACCAGTGACCCGGCTGAGTGGCAGGCGTGCATAATTATAATTCACTTGCTACAGTAGCAAGGGAATTATAATTCACTGCTACTGTAGCAGTGAATTAAATTGCAAAGGAAGCGGGGCTTACCTCAGTGCAGGAAACGAAAGGGACGAAGACGATGGTGATGGCGAAGGCGCGCTGGCTGGACAATAACCTTCTGTTTCCTTTTTCGTTTTCTTTCTTTCGGATCGTTCTTTGTTTCTCTGTTTCCCCTGGTTCTGTTTCTCTCCGTCTCTGTTCTTTGTTTTTTTTGTTCCTCCCCCTTGGTTTGGAGCGTGTAGCTGGACAGGAATAATTAGGCTGACCAACACTTGCAGCTTCTCTGCACTTCCTTGCGTTTTGAGAGCAAAGGCAAAGCAGGAAAGCTGTCGTTTTGCTCTCTCCCCGTTTCTCTATTTTTAGGCCCCCTCTCTGTTTTCGTTCGTGCTCTCTCTCTCCTCTGTTTTCTTCTTTCTTTCCCCGGTTCTGTGATTTTTTTTCGTCTCTTTCCCCCCCTGTTTTCTGGGTTTTTCCTCTGGGTTCTGCTTGCGTTATTCTTCACTGTTTTTTTTTTTTTGTTTCTCCTCCCCCTGTCTTTTTTTCGTCCTCTCTTGGTTCCTTTCCCCCAGTTTTTCCCCAGTTTTTCTTTCCTGCCGTCTCCCTGTGACCTTTCGTTCTCTGGCTTTTATAGCCAGAGAACAATCCGTTTCTTCCAACCATTGATTGCAGGTGTTATGGTGGCGGTGGGCGTCCGTTGAAGAAGATGAACAGCGCATCCACAGACGGCGCCGTTTGATGTTTAATGATTATTTGCGTTGTGGCCCTTGACGTTTTAAAAGTTTTGTAATTAAGCCCCTGGATAAATTAATTCCAAGCTCAAATAAGTCTAAAACTTATCAATTCTTCAATTAAACCCTTGATTTAATTAATTAAATTAATTCCAAGCTTAATTAAGTCTGAAAACTCATCAATTCTCCAATTAAACCCTTAATTGGATTAATAAAATTAATTCCAAGCTCAATTAAGTCTCAAAATTTATCAATTCTCCAATTAAACCCTTGATTTGATTAATTAAACTAGTCAAGAATTTAATTAAATATTTAAACTTCCAATCATCTTGTACTTCACCTAAATTTTAATTCATTTTTTATTTATTTTATTTTTATTTGTTTTTCATTATTTTTTTTAATTAATAAAATAATTAAAATAAAAAAATTAAAAATTGAGTTATTACAAGAGGAATTCATTACAGTTCAATTA
>Ga0307515_10004272_pt1 | contig 29657 bp, 28 predicted proteins | sample 17_EM_MG_FD_194513 | JGI IMG/M metagenome (GOLD analysis project Ga0307515, IMG submission 194513) | Populus trichocarpa ectomycorrhiza microbial communities from riparian zone in the Pacific Northwest, United States - 17_EM | ecosystem: Host-associated > Plants > Roots > Unclassified | place... | reverse complement strand
TCAAGCCCAAGTCTACCTGGGTGTTGCTCAAGCCCCAGTTCCAAGACCTCGTCTCTCAGTTTATCTTCCCTCAGCTCTGCTTCAATGAGTACAAGAAGGAACTATGGAGAGATGATCCTGTCGATTACTTGCGAGTCACCATTGGTAAGTCTCGTGCATTCCGGTCTTTCAGTGCCCCTCACACCTTGTTCATCCAGATGAATACGAGGACTACCAAAGCCCGGCATCAGCCGCCTCTTCCTTCTTATTGACCATGGCAACCGGACGAACCAAGACAACTTTCATTCCCATCCTGAGTCTTGCACAGAGTGTACTCACTGGTGGCGAGTATGTATTTCCATTTGCCACCCCTAACCGAGCCCTGCCTGAAGGTTGCACTTGAACAGTGGAACGACCCCAGAGCAGAAGTTTGGTGCATTGAGCATCATCGTCAGCTTGTCTTCGATGATCATGCGTCATCCCGAAGTTAGCTCGAAGGTTGATCAATTCATGTTGACGAATGTCGTACCCCTCATCCAGTCCGAGTATGGGTTCTTGAGGGCCGCAGTACGTACTGTCGGCATGATTCCTCGTATTTCACAATGACCTAAGTGCTGGTTTCCATAGGCTTGCGAGGCCGTTGCTACGCTTGAGCATTGGTTTGTTCCGTGGCAACAAATGGAGGTATGCTCTTTCGGCATGATCGTGCTAGAAGATGATCCTGATGTTCGCTGAAGAATCTCGCGCTTTGCTACAACGCCATTGTGTCTTCTTTGGACGATCCAGAGACGCCCGTCCGGGTTCATTCGGCACTTGCCTTATCGGAGATGATTCGACACACCTACGGTAGGAAGTACCTCCTTCCTTATACTTGCATTGCTAATGCGGTTTGTATAGTCCAAGACGCCGTCAAGGCCATCATTGGCAAGATCCTCCAAAGTAAGATACCCGAGTCGTACGGTGGGATATCGTCGCCGACCATCTTCTCTTAGCCTTCTTGGAACTTTCTGAGGCGACCGATCTCGAAATCCTGACCAGCACGCTTGAGACCTGGGTTGAGAACTATCGCGAAGAAATACTCCCTGTCGCGCTCCAACTCACGCAACGCCTCGCCGGCTCGTACATGAAGAACATCCAAGATATCGTCGCGAATGAAAACACGGAGAGCCAGAACGCCGAAGCGGACGACGACGCAGACAGCAAAATGTACGCTGCCTCCGCGCTGCTCAAAACAATCGGATCCATCGTTACCGCTATGGACGGTTCTCTTGAAATCCTAGGGCAGATTCAGCAGGTTCTCATCCCGTTAATCCAAATCACGCTCAACCATTGCATCATCGATCTCTTGGATGGCACTTTCGACCTAATCGATAGCCTCATCTTCAACCTCAAGTCGGTCGATCCGGGTATGTGGCCTGTCTTTGAACAGACGTACAAGATTTTTAAGGTCAACGCTGTCGACTTTTTGGAGGAGATGCTTCCCTCTCTGGACAACTTCATGAGCTACGGAAAGGAGGTCTTCTACGCTCGTGCCGACTACTGCGAAATAATCTTAGACATCTATGAGAGCACTATCACAAATCCTCAAGGTGGCGAGAACGACTGCGTCACGGCCTGCAAGTTGATCGAGAGCTTGTTGTTGAATTTAAGGGGTCATGTTGATCAGGTACGTGCACCCTGTTTTGTCTCCATGTATAGACTAATCGCCTCTTGGCTCGCCTTACAGGCCTTACCGCGCATTATTGCTAATTCGCTCAAGCTCCTCCTTGACCCGCCTCCAAAGACTCGCTCCCTTCGTCTCTCGAACCTCGATGTCCTCATCAACTGCATTCTCTACAACCCACCTATGGCTTTCCATCTTATCGAAAGCAGCGGCGTTGGCCACTCACGCGTGCTCTTTGACAAATGGTTCAAGGCCCTCAGCGAACAGGGTGGCCTCCCTCGTGTGCATGACATGAAACTCAGTGTTATGGCTATGTGCGCCTTGCTGGAGCTCGATGAAGCATCCATCCCTGAGACACTCAAGGACGGTTGGACGAGTATCGTGGGTGGAGCGCTGACTGTGTTCAAGATGCTTCCTGATGCAGTGAATGGTAGGCGCGTCGGTTGTCGGGTTGGCGTTCATGCTGATAATTGAGAATCAGAACGCAAGAAAAGGCAGGAGGAGCTTGTTGCAGATGATGATTTGGATCTCCCTGAGGAAGATGAGCTCGATGAGCTGCATCTCGAAGAAGATGGTACGCAATACAACCCTCGCTGGTTGAGATTCGCTCATACCGGTTGGTAGAGGAAGATGTGTGGGACGAGGATAGTGCGCTTCGTGAGGTCTTGGCCATACGCGTAGGAAACCCCCCAACACAATGAGAGTTCGTATTGACAATTCTTTTTAGACTGAAAGAGCCAAGAGGGCGGAGCAAGGGTCCCTCGAAGGCGACGAAGATGAGGAGGAAGACGAAGATATTGAGGAAGAACTTGGCTATATCAGCCCCCTCGATGTTGTTGATCCTTACCTCGCATTCAAGCGTGCGCTTACCAGTAAGCCGTGTTCATTGCGCACAATAATTGCAAGCTCACCCCACTGGCCAGTTCTCCAAATTAAAAACCCGGGCGTTTACCAGGCTTCCACGAGTAACCTCTCGGTAGATCTGCAATCTCAACTCATTGAAGTCATGAAATTAGCAGAGCAAAAGGAAGCAGAGGTTGGACCGATTCAAATCTGATTTGATGAAGGGATGTGGATCTACGGGCATCATTTGACCTTTTTCTCTAAATGTTTGTCCTATTACTTGTAATCTCATGGGACGGGTCGGAGCTAGCAAGATTGCCATTCGTACTCTACACAGCGACCATCTCAGGAAGTGATCACGTTGATATTTCATTTATGTTTTGACGAGAGATGACAGCCAACGCGGTTTTCCCTGCTTGCTGTACGGGAGAAATTGGGGAGAAATCCGTAACCTAGTCTAGAGGCTGCGCCGAGTCGCAAAGACCAAGATGCTGACCCATCTACGAACATACTTGATATAGAAAGTGTCAAGAAGGGAATACATAGAAGCACTCTTGGCCAAAAGGACCCAAGACTCTGGTCAGGGTCGGCGGGTCTGATCAGGCTTCGGCGGGTCTGATCGGACCGGCGGTCAGGCCCGCTCATTTTGAATCAGACCCGTCCCCGAGGTGACCAGCGGACGATCATTAGTCGCTCGCCACTTACTTGGACTATGGGTGTGCGCCGTTTCTGAGGGTACTGATCATCTGTGAATGCACTAACTCTATTCTTCACTTACGTTCTCGCCACGCCCATGCCTCGCCATCATTCTACAGACAAATCCCAGGCCGAAGCAGCCCCGAAGAACTTCATATACTCTCCGTTTTTGCAGACGTCGAGCGCCTTATACTTGTACAAGGCCCAGTTAGGAGCAACCTCTGCGACTGACCTGTGGTCCTGTCCTCAGAGGAGAAAGCCACCAAAAATGAGAGAATTACCTGCCACCCTAAGTGCGCCGATTGAACCGAAATGATACTTACACGACCCCTCCAGACGATCTAAAGAGGTGAGATGGCTATATAGACCGAAAGTGAGTGAACATAAATGGGCCCAGAGATCGCTACTATCGTGAGCGGAGCGGAATAGTTACGTATTATAGAAGCCACCGATCTTGTTGGAACTCATGAACACTCGAGCCAATTCTTATGGGTACTCGAAATTGACCCCAAGAAAGAATCCCTTTTATCGGATCCAGAGAACGAAAGTTTCGGGAGGACAATTCGAACCACACGTAGATAATGGGCACTCACTATAGAACCACGCAAGGAGGCTACCCGCTCTTCTTGTTGTCAAGGTTATAATACGGACACTTCCAGTCCTAGGTTGCTACTACTCAACAAGAGGTGGCAGTGAGTGACTAAGCCCCTTGATAACTCTTTAAAACGTATTATACTCACCTTGGCAGCGTGTTGGGTTTCCTTGAAGTATCCATGAAAGTCGGGGCTACAGGCATCAGTGGAGCATGTACAATATCTCTGAAATGAATGAGCATGGAGTACTTGGAGTCATCAAGTGGTCTAGCCAAACTGCTGCAATTGTAGGTGAAGTATTTACGTTTCAAGCAAATAAACCATGGTTTTTGAAAGAAATACTGTAAACAGCACGGGCCACGCGCACTCTGCTTGCAATGAACCTTGTTCCATTCCATGCATAACTAGTCTGACCCAAGGAGCAATAGTATCAAGATATGCCTAGGATATATACGATGACGCTCTCAAAATTTCAGTACACACAAGCTTGCCTCTGCAAAGCCACATTAAGCCATTATATTTTACCAGTCATTCCAATAGACCAGCATGCCTCAACTCTTCGATAAAGTCCTTTGGCAGTATCAACGCATTCGCATTTCCATGGTTTTTGCCGATCGGGATGAACCATACTGCGTGGTTAAAATTGCCCAGTAAGCGAGGAGTAAGAAACGATGGGGTCTTTAGATGGGTCAGGAAAGCGTTAATGGAATAGTACGGACTCACTCACCCGAGTGAGGATTTGGACCAGATCTGGCTGTAACGCCATCTCTGTCCGCCAACTGTCTTCATGGCGTTGGAGTGTGATGATAAGTCTGGCTAGATTGCAACGCCTTGCTGTACTCATCCTATTACCAGCCTTGGAAACGATATTTGCCAACTTATGGAAGGAATCAAGGTCAATAAACGTCGGGGGAGGTGACCTAGCAAGCGTTTTGATTTCTTGGTCTTGGAGTGGTAGAAACGGCGTAGGAAGGCGAGTAAAGAAATACTATCACATTGTTGGTGGTTTCCCATAAAAAATAAGCATATAAACTCACTACTAGAAGACAATTACTCGGTGCATTGGCCAAGTAATCAACAGCTCCTGGACCACCATTTCGCTGAGATGAGTCCCATAATGATTCCAGTTGGAGTGCTGACTATGAACGGTGACATGAGCAAGTATTGTATACGGGTACGTATACAGGTACTTACTAGCTTGATGTCGTCGCCCTGTTGTTTATGTCCATCGCACATCGCTCTATAAAAGTTCCGGGGATTCTTGTTGGTGGCTGAGCTCAATATCATCTCAAATGCATTAAAAACGGCCCGCTGTCCAATACTGGCGCCATCGAGCTCATCAGGAAGAGGGCAGCCAAATATCATTGTCGTTGGCCGCAAGGAGGAAGAGATTTCATAGCTTGTGTATCGGTATGGTTGTATCAAGGAAGTAAAACTTTCGTCTAGCCTTTCAGCGAAGGAGGCAGATTCCACCAATGCATCCACGGAGGATGATACTTTGCAGAGTTCCGACGATGTCACATTCAGAACCTGGGCAAGGTCGCTGATAGAGCGCCGTGGGTACGACGGTTTTCAGGTGGTAGTTGTGAGCAAGGGTATGAGATTGCGTACCTTTGCACGGCAGAGAAGGTGGATACAATGTACCTCAGAGCGACAATGCATTTCCTATCATGCTCTACAAAGTGCTACGACGTGCCATGGTCAGTGACTATTGGATATAGATCCAGTGTACCAACCACATTCTGCAGTACGATTTCGTTTTGAATCATATCTTTTTCATCATTTAATTTTTGAACTTTCTGCCGGTACGCAGAGTCTGAACAGGGTCAGCCAATGAATGCAAATATTCATATATTATTTACCTGCGCTGAGGAAACTTGAAGGATCATCGCTAGTCTTTAGGAGACGCGAGAGAACATTGGATAGGGGCTGGCTCTCTTTCTTCGCTGATGAGGGTGTGGGGAAATTCTAGGCCGGAAATAGCATCCACGCTTTACACGTTGCTATATCAATGGCTCACCTCCTCCCGTGCCTCAACGGCCAACCTTTCGGCGATAGACTCGGCAGTTGCAACCCCGGCAGCTAGGGTGTCAATTCTCGGATACAACATTTCCACAGTTCTACCCCATCGGGCAAAATGGCTGGTGCCCTCCGTCAAGAATTCGTTTGTCAGAGCCTTGTATGCAGCTTGTAATTTTTCGAGTCCCCGCTTTCGTTCTTCTACCTCTACAAGGATATTTAGAACACCAGATGTACCACAATGAGTTGCTGTTACCATCCATCAGGAGTTCGCGTGTCTTGTGAGCCAACTCTTGCAGCTGTCCATTGCCCGATGGGTCGGGAATCCGGAGTCCACTGAGATCACCGAGGCTACCCGGAACTATGATAGGTGCATAGAAGGACCTGATATATTACTTACTATGTTTTCTCGATCTCAATCCTAAGCCAGTAGTTAGGGAGAGTTTATGTCACGAATTCGGAGGCCCGTACCGTCGTCGCCAAAAGTCTACGAACGCTCCAAGACGTTGTGATTCGGTAAATAGGACCGTGGCAGGGTTTGTTTCTGAGTCCATCGTCGCCGTCAGGGTCTAAGGCTGACCCGCGCTTGCCAGCCAAAGCCTGGCATGCAAATGAGCAAGCGGTAAGAACCGTGATGTTCACCCCTGCACACATGTGCGGTATGTACATGAGAATACACTTGTACCTCCTACAGTTACTCTGTAGGAAGGTCGAGTTGGTTTACACTAGGGGCCAATAACGACTACTTGACGGAAGACGAGCTCGTGTTGCATTCCATGGAGAGGACATAGGCTGTTGCGCGCGTCAGACCAACTTATTGTCGTTCTGGTGGTGAGGCCGGAACGTGCCCGAATGCGTCGATGTGTCGAAGGGTGTCAGGTAGACTTGGGTACATTCGAGGCCCATAGGACAGAGTCTACTCGGGTGTCACCTCGCGTCATGAATGGCCTTCTTCTTACCCTGGTGGGGGTTGCTACTGCCCGCCAAGTCCACATGAGATGACAAGGAAGGGAGGGAGAATTCACATCAAAGTCGTCGTCGCGCGCCAACGCAACCTGACGGTGTGTAAGTCCTGTAATTACGATCTCACTCTATTTACTTTATTCTCCTTCCGCCCTCAGCTCGTCGTCTCGTCTTGTACTCTACTGACATCCCAGGCAAGCACTCCAAACCCTCCTGCGATCATCCCACAACCTAACATACTCCAGCCTGTAGGTAGCACACCCTCCATGAGAAACACGTCGACGAGGAGCATAAGGACGATCGTCAAAAGATTCCCGACGGAGACAAGAACGGGTCCCCACATTCCAAGGTGAATCTAGACCGATTCAATAACTCAGATTCAGTGTTCTTTTTCTTTGAGTGAGTAGTGAGGACAACACACCATATATCCTGCATTGAAAGTGACCCCACCGAGCGCGATCCCTGCAATGCTAGCCCATGTTCTGCCATCGGCTGGCAAAGTAAACTTCTCCGCACCAGTCCAATGTAGTACCACAAGGAAAGGCCAAAGAGTGATGAAGGTAACGACTCCAATGGCCAACGTGAGCAGGTTGGGATACAGACCCAATGGGAGTGTCGATCTGTTGTTACTAGATGCCAAAGAATTCGTACGCGAGGAGTGTGAGGACAAAAAAGATGCATCATCGTCGGTCACGACGGGCTTGTACCCAGCCCATGTCGGGGAAAGGGGGGAAAGGGGGGAAAAGGGAGGGATGGGTGCGGAGATGGATTCATCTGGGTCGGAGGGGAGGGAGACGAAACGTTTGTAGAGGACTTGATAGGCTGCATACCCGATGCTTGCTATCAACGTCAAAAGATCTCCGATCCGATTTGTGGCGCTGAGCTACCACCGTTCGTCGTGATCTGATCTGTCGGTGTTGAGGAAGAGGAAGAGGAGATGACCTGATCGGAGGAGGCTGACTGACCCCCGTGGACTACGAAGAGCACCCCCACGCAGGCAAGGAGGACAGCGGTCAACTTGAGCATCTAACTGCTGCAATTGTAGGTGACGTATTTACGTTTCAAGTAAATAGACCATGGGTTTTGAAAGAAATACTGTAAACAGCACGGGCCACGCGCACTCTGCTTGCAATGAACCTTGTTCCATTCCATGCATAACTAGTCTGACCCAAGGAGTAATAGTATCAGGATATGCCTAGGATATATACGATGACGCTCTCCAAATTTCAGTACATACAAGCTTGCCTCTGCAAAGACACATTAAGCCATTATATTTTACCAGTCATTCCATAAACCAGCACGCCTCAACTCTTCGATAAAGTCCTTTGGCAGTATCAACGCATTCACATTCGCATAGTTTTCGTTGATCAGGATTAACTGTACTGCGTAGTTAAAATTGGCCACTAAGCGAGGAGTAAGAAACGATGGGGTCTTTAGATGGGTCAGGAAAGCGTTAATGGAATAGTACAGACTCACTCACCCGAGTGAGAATTTGGATCAGATCTGGCCGTGACTCCATCGCTGTCCACCTCCTGTGTTCATGACGTTGGAGTGTGAGGATAAGTCTGGCTAGATTGCAACGCCTTGCTGTACTCATCCTATTACCTGCCTTGAAAACGATATTTACCAACTTATGGGGGTAATAGGTTTCACCCAACGCCGCGCAAGGTAACTTAGCAAGCGTTTTGATTTCTTGGTCTTGGAGTGGTAGAAATGGCGTAGGAAGGCGAGTAAAGAAATACTATCACATTGTTGGTGGTTTCCCATACAAAATAAGCATGTAAACTCACTACTAGAAGACAATTACTCGGTGCATTGGCCAAGTAATTAACAGTTTCTGGACCACCATTTGGCTGAGATGGGTCCCATAATGATTCCAGTTGGAGTGCTGACTATGAACGGTGACATGAGCGAGTATCGTATACGGGTACATATACAGGTACTTACTAGCTTGATGTCGTCGCCTTGTTGTTTATGTCCATCGCACATCGCTTCATAAAAGCTCTGGGGATTCTTGTTGGTCGTTGAGCTCAATATCATCTCAAATGCATTGAAAACGGCCCGCTGTCCAATACTGGCGCCATCGAGCTCATCAGGAAGAGGGCAGCCAAATATCATTGTCGTTGGCCGCAAGGAGGAAGAGATTTCATAGCTTGTGTATTGGTATGGTTGTATCAAGGAAGTAAAGCTTTCGTCTAGCCTTTCAGCGAAGGAGGCAGATTCCACCGATGCGTCCACAGAGGATGATACTTTGCAGAGTTCCGACGATGTCACATTCAGAACCTGGGCAAGGTCGCTGATAGAGCGCCGTGGGTATGACGGTTTTCAGGTGGTAGTTGTGAGCAAGGGTATGAGATTGCGTACCTTTGCACAGCAGAGAAGGTGGATACAATGTGCCTCAGAGCGACAATGCATTTCCTATCGTGCTCTACATGGTGCTACGACGTGCCATGGTCAGTGGCTATTAGATATAGATCCAGTGTACCAACCTCATTCTGTGGTACGATTTCGTTTTGAATTATATATTTCTCATCATTTAATTTTTGAACTTTCTGTCGGTACGCAGAGTCTGAACGGGTCAGCCAATGAATGCAAATATTCATATATTATTTACCTGCGCCGAGGAAACTTGAAGGATCATCGCTAGTCTTTAGGAGACGCGAGAAAACATTGGATAGGGGCTGACTTTCTTTCCTCGCTGATGAGGACACGGGGAAATTCTAAGCCGGAAATAGCATCCATGCTCTATACATTGCTATATCAATGGCTCACCTCCTCCCGTGCCTCAACGGCCAACCTTTCGGCGATAGACTCGGCAGTTGCGACCTCGGCAGCTAGGGCGTTGATTCTCGGTAACGACATTTCCACAGTTCTACCCCATTGGGAAAAATGATTGGTGCCCTCTACCGCCCAGAATTCGTTTGTTAGAGCCTTGTATGCCGCTTGTAATTTTTCGAGTCCCCGCTTTCGTTCTTCTAGCTCTACAAGGGTATTTAGAACACCAAATGTACCACAATGAGTTGCCGTTACCATCCATCAGGAGTTCACGTATCTTGTGAGCCAACTCTTGCAGCTGTCCATTGCCCATGGATCGGGAATCTGGAGTCCACTGAGATCATCGAGGCTACTCGGAACTATGATAGGTGCACAGAGGGACCCGATATGGTACTTACTATGATTTCTCGATCCTAACCCTAAGCCAGTAGTTAGGGAGTGTTTATATCACGAATTCGGAGGCCCGTACCGTCGTCGCCAAAAGTGTACGAACGCTCCAAGACGTTTTGATTCGGTAAATAGGACCGCGGCAGGGTTTGTCTCTGAGTCCATCGTCGCCGTCAGGGTCTAAGGTTGACACGTGCTTGCCAGCCATCTTTTGCATGGTCCACCATTACTGCCAAAGCCTAGCATGCAAATGAGCAGGCGGTAAGATTCGTGAGGTTCATCCCTGCACACATGTGCGGTATGTACATGAGAATACACTTGAGAATACACTTAACTTGTACCTCCTAGAGAGTAAACAAGTTGGTTACATTAGGGGCCAATAACGACTACTTGACGGAAGACGAGCTCGTGTTGCATTCTATGGAGAGGACCTAGGCTGTTGCGCGCGTCAGGCCAACTTGTCGTTCTGGTGGTGAGGTCGGAACGTGCCCGACTGCGTCGATGCGGCGATGGGTGTCAGGTAGACTTGGGTACATTCGAGGCCCATAGGAGCATCGCGGACAGGGTCTCCTCGCGTGTCACCTCGCGTCATGAAAGGCCATCTTCTTGTGTTACCCTAGTGGGGGTTGCTCCACGCGTCTACTGCCCGCCAAGTCCACATGAGATGACACGGGAAGGAATGAGAATTCACATCAAAGTCGTCGTCGCGCGCCAACCTGACGGAAAGCAATTTGCGGATCACCTCAGGTCCTCCATCCCATCGGGAGTAGTTAGTGTCGGGGTGTAACGAGAGACTGGTTGGATTGGGTACACCATTGGAAACGTCAGCGGGGCGACGAGAAAGTGGACAGAAGTCCAAAGCGTGGGGGCCGGCGCATCTCTGCAGACCAGCCTCACAATTGCAAACAATCGTTCGGGCTTCCCTGCTCCTTCCTTTAGGTGGCCCTCTGTTGCCTCAAGGTGAGTCCACCTTAGGGTTTAGCGGTACGAGATTTTAAACAGTATGACTACCTCGTCAAAATGTGGTACAAGCATCACCCTATGCTGGAGGTACGAATTCCTCCACTTTATCCCAAAGCCCGTCGGACCTGATCAACAGCCCACAAAAATTTGCCAAGTTCCTCTATGATCAGGTTAGGGAATGGACCTGATTAGACCAAAATGAGCACCCGGGATGCGGCATTTTGATCGATCAAATGCGCCGACCCTGCCCTGGCCCCTCATAGACAGCGCTGGGATGTTCAAAAGTAATCAAGTATTTTATAGAGCTACTTAGAGGCCGGTGGGTGCCGGTTCTCCGCTCTAGCTTGTATGCCACTGACTTTTCTACAATACTTCGACGCTCCTTTGGGACGGCATTTGAGAGGGTTCGACTGATTCTCTGCAAGTCTGCATACCAAATAACGAGACTTTTGTGATGACACCAGATACCAGCACCGCGCCAGCACACATGAAGAGCCGCTCAACGTTGCCAGCGCCACCATCTAATCCTAAACTATATAGCCTTGGTTTACCAGCCGACGTCACCCCAGAGCAAAGGTTGAAAACCTGGCGATCCTTGGCGCCGTTTGCCTGCTACCTTTGCTACTGATCCTGCCCCTGCTCTACTTGCTCCTACTCCTACTCCTACTGCAGCTTCTTTTCATTCTTTCCATTCTGCTGCTCCCATCGCTTCTCCTACCCCACATGTCAATTCAACCTTGCCGCCCATCGCCAATCCTCACCCGCTAGCATCTTCCACGACCCATCAAGACGCAGACCAGATGACAGACCTAGTGGTGGAGCAGAAGATCTCAAAGAAGTTGAAGGGCCACTCAGGTCACCACATCCGCCACCACAATCGAACACCCCAAGCGTAAGGCTAGAAACACATATCATGACGAGGGGCCAAAGTGCAAGCGCCGCAATGTTGTAGGTTACTTTTCACCGTTCTCCTCCCATTATTGGACCACCTTATAGCAGCCGAACGATAAAGACTTTGGAGCTCCAAACGCTCGCACTGGCCGCGGTGCTCGCACTGCTACCACTACTAGTCGTGGACGAGGAGGATCCACTGCCAAAGGAAAAAGTAGAGCCAGGCGTTGTGGTGGTGGAGGTGGTGGAGATGAGAGTGGAAGCGCCGATGGTGCGCTGAGCGTGATGATCCCTCCAAGCATGATTCAAGGTGACCAGGCGCAAGACGCCGAATTCCCGACATTGCATTAGAGTCTAAATGTCACCTACAATTCGTACTTTAAATCGATTCATTTCTACCTTCGGGAGCCCCTAGGAAGAATTCTGGTCAGGCCCAACCGGTCTGATATAACTTACTCCCACTCTGATCAGGTTAGATACTAGACGCCAATGTCCTGACGGAATTGTCTGATCAGCCATCTGATCAGACTCTGGGTGTTGTCTGAACAGAGCCGTGGGTCTGATCAGGTCCGAATGGATTTTGGGACAATAGGGTGCAGCCCTTCCATTATTTCAGCATGGCGTTATCCCTATTCTGTACCCAGGAATTCACTTGAACCCTCCCTGGAGGAAGACTCCCTGTCCGCGGGACTTCATTATTCCACCACTTCCATGCGCCAAGTGCCAAGATCCACTCCACTTCTCTGCCGTAAAACGGGGGCTCCAGGGATATAGCTCGAACTTCCCGTAGAGGCGTACGTTTGACACTAGAGTCCTCCGCCTCTTGCCTTCCGACTCCCAACCTTGCTTCTCAAGTACATACTGTATAGTGTGTACTTGCAATTTTTCATAACTTACTTGCCTGGCGCTCTGCTTGTTGAAAGGGGTGAGCCCGTTCGCGTTGGGCGTATGCGTGTAAGTCCTGTAATTACGGTCTCACTCTATTTACTTATTCTCCTTCCGCCCTCAACTCGTCGTCCCGTCTTGTACTCTACTGACATCCCAGGCAAGCACTCCAAACCCTCCCGCGATCATCCCACAACCTAACATACTCCAGCCTGTAGGTAGTACACCCTCCATGAGAAACACGTCGACGAGGAGCATAAGGACGATCGTCAAAAGATTCCCGACGGAGACAAGAACGGGTCCCACAATCCAAGGAGAATCTAGATCGATTCAATAATAACTCAGATTCAGGGTTCTTTCTTCGAGTGAGTAGTGAGGATAACACACCATATATCCTGCATTGAAAGTGACCCCACCGAGCGCAATTCCTGCAATGCTAGCCCATGTTCTGCCATCGGCTGGCAAAGTAAACTTCTCCGCACCAGCCCAATGTAGTACCACAAGGAAAGGCCAAATAGTGATGAAGGTAACGACTCCAATGGCCGACGTGAGCAGGTTGGGATATAGACCCAATGGGAGTGTCGATCTGTTGTTACTAGATGCCAAAGAATGCGTACGCGAGGAGCGTGAGGACAATAAAGGTGCATCATCGTCGGTCACGAGGGGCTTGTGCCCAGTCCGTGTCGGGGAAAGGGGGGAAAGGGGAGGGATGGGTGCGGAGATGGATTCATCTGGGTCGGAGGCGAGGGAGGCGAAACGTTTGTAGAGGACTTGATCGGCCGCATACCCAATGCTTGCTATCAACGTCAAAGATCTCCGATTAGTGGCGCTGAGCTACCACCCTTCGTTGTGATCTGATTTTTCGGTGTTGATTGAGGAAGAGGAAGAGGAGATAACCTGATCGGAGGAGGCTGACTGACCCCCGTAGACTACGAAGAACACCCCAACGCAGGCAAGGAGGACAGCGGTCAACTTGAGCATCTAACCGCTGCAATTGTAGGTGAAGTATTTACGTTTCAAGCACATAAATTATGGCTTTTGAAAGAAATACTGTAAACAGCACGGGCCACGCACTCTGCTTGCAATGAACCTTGTTCCATTCCATGCATAACTAGTCTGACCCAAGGAGTAATAGTATCAAGATATGCCGAAGCAGATATATACGATGACGCTCTCAAAATTTCAGTACACACAAGCTTGCCTCTGCAAAGACACATTAAGCCATTATATTTTACCAGTCACCCAATAGACCATCATGCCTCAACACTTCGATAAAGTCATTTGGCAGTATCAACGCATTCGCATCTTCATCGTTTTTGCCGATCGGGATGAACCGTACTGCTTGGTTAAAGTTGCCCACTAAGCGAGGAGTAGGAAACGATGGGGTCTTTAGATGGGTCAGGAAGGCGTTAATGGAATAGTACAGACTCACTCACCCGAGTGAGAATTTGGATCAGATCTGGCTGTAACAGCATCGCTTTCGACCAAATTTTTTTATGGCGGTTGAGTGTGGTGATAAATCTGGCTAGATTGCAACGCCTTGCTGTACTCATCCTATTTCCAGCCTTGGAAGCGATATCCCCCAACGGAAAAGGGCTAGAAATTTCATCCAACGCATGGCAAGGTAACTTAGCAAGGCTTTTGATTTCTTGGTCCTGCAGTGGTAGAAATGGCGTAGGAAGGCGAGTAAAGAAATACTATCACATTGTTGGTGGTTTCCCATACAAAATAAGCATGTAAACTCACTACTAGAAGACAATGACTCGCTGTATTGGCCAAGTAATTAACAGCTCCTGGACCACCATTTCGCTGAGATGAGTCCCATAATGATTCCAGTTGGAGTGCTGACTATGAACGGTGACATGAGCAAGTATTGTATACGGGTACATATACAGGTACTTACTAGCTTGATGTCGTCACCCTGTTGTTTTTGTCCATTGCATATCACGCTATCAAAGGACTTGGCGGCTGAGCTCAATATCATCTCAAATGCATTATAAACGGCCCGCTGTCCAATACTGGCGCCATCGAGCTCATCAGGAAGAGGGCAGCCAAATATCATTGTCGTTGGCCGCAAGGAGGAAGAGATTTCATAGCTCGTGTATCGGTACGGTTGTATCAAGGAAGTAAAACGTCTCAAGGAAGTAAAACCTTCGTCCAGCCTTTCAGCGAAGGAGGCAGATTCCACCGATGCGTCCACGGAGGATGAGACGTTGCAGAGTTGCGACGATCTCACATTCAGAACCTGGGCAAGGTCGCTGATAGAGCGCCGTGGGTATGACGGTTTTCAGGTGGTAGTTGTGAGTAATGGTATGAGATTGCGTACCGTTGCACATCAGAGAAGGTGGATACAATGCACCTCAAAGCAACAATGCATTTCCTATCGTGCTCTGCATGGCGCTACGACGTGCCATGATCAGTGACTATTGGATATAGGTTCCGTGTACCAACCTCAGTCTGTGGTGTTTCATTTTGAATTGTGTATATTTCGTCATTTAATTGTTGAACTTTCTGCCGGTACGCAGAATCTGAGCAGGGTCAGCCAATGAATATGGAGATTATTATATTATTTACCTGCACTGAGAAAGCTTGAAGTACCATGAGGCTGCGCATTTCTGGTCGTTAGAAGACGGGAGAGAGCATTTGATCGATTCTTCGCTGATGAAGTCTAAGCTAGAAGTAGCACCCGTGATCCACGCGTTTCTATATCAGTTGCTCACCTCCCGTTCCTCAACGGCCAACCTTTCGGCGCTGGACTCGGCAACTGTGACCTCGGTAGTTGAGGTTTCAATTCGCCGTAGCGACATTTCCATAGTTTTGCCCCATTGATCAAAATAGCTGGTGCCCTCTTCCGTCCAGAATTCGTTTGATAGAGCCTTGTACGCCGCTTGTAATTTTTCAAGTCCCCGCCTTCGTTCTTCTATCTCTACAAGGGCATTTAGGACACCAAATGTACCTCAAGGGGTTGCTGTTACCATCCATCAGGAGTTCGCGAGTCTTGTGAGCCAACTCTTGCAGCTGTCCATTGATTGGTTGGTCGGGAATCGGGAGTCCACTGAGGTTGTCGAGGCTGCCCGGAACTATGATAGGTGCATAGAGAGACTTGATATGTTACTTACTATGATTTCTCGATCTCTATCCTAAACCAGTAGTTAGGGAGAGTTTATGTGACGAATTCGGAGGCCCGTACCGGCATCGCCAAAAGTGTACGAACGCTCCAAGACGTTGTGATTCGGTAAATAGGACCGTGGCAGGGTTTGTTTCTGAATCCATCGTCGCCGTCAGGGTCTAAGGCTGACACGTGCTTGCCAGCCATCTCTTGCGTGGTCCGCCATTACTGCCAAAGCCTGCTATGCAAATGAGCAGGCGGTAAGATCCGTGAGGTTCACCCCTGCACACATATGCGGTATGTACATGAGAATACACTTGTACCTCCTAGATCGAGAGTGAAGTAGGAAGGTCGAGTTCGTTACATTAAGGGCTAAGGTTGGCGACAGCTCAAAGGCCCCACCACAGCCACCAACTCTGACCAGTGGGCTAATACCTCCCCGAGCCCACGCCATGTAGTTAGAAACACTGATGTAAAGTATGTAGATAATTAAAATACATAGTTTACTTCCGTCCAAATCGTGCCCGCCACCCTCATTTGAGCCCCATTACGGAAAATTTTGTTTCTCGGCCGAAGGGTTTTTTAGGCGAGAACGGCCCTTTGGGGGGTTTACAATGCTCCGGAGCACAGGATTTGATTTCATCATCACGTGATCTTGCTTTGTGTTGCTGCTTTGTATCGATCTTGCTTTGTTTTAAAATTAGCTAGATCGACGACGGCGGCCAGAACGCGCCGTTGAAATAGAATTATAATTGGTGATTTTATTGATGATTTATTGAAAGACGAAACTAGCTACAGATACAAAAAAAAAAAAATTCGGCCCCCAGAATTTGAAGGCTTGAGGCTGGGTTTTTTGACAGGTTGACAGGTGTGGCTGTGGTGGGGCCTTTGAGCTGTCGCCAACCTTAATAACGACTACTCGACAGAAGACGAGCTCGTGTTGCATTATATGGAGAGGACCTAGGCTGTTGCGCGCGTCAGGCCAACTTGTCGTTCTGGTGGTGAGACCGGAACGTGCCCGACTGCGTCGATGCGGCGAAGGGTGTCAGGTAGACTTGTGTACATTCGAGGCCCATAGGAGCATCGCGGACAGGGTCTACTCGCGTGTCACCTCACGTCATGAAAGGTCTTCTTCTTGTGCTAGTGGGGGTTGCTCCACGCGTCTACTGCCCGCCAAGTCCACATAAGATGACACGGAAGGGAGTGAGAATTCACATCAAGGTCGTCGTCGCGCACCAACCTGACGAAAAGCAATTTGGGGATCACCTCAGGTCCTCCATCCCATTGGGAGTAGTTAGTGTTGGGGTGTAACGAGAGGCTTGTTGGATTGGGTACACCATTGGAAACGTCAGCGGGGCGGCGAGAAAGTGGACAGAGGTCCAAAGCGCGGGGGCCGGCGCATCTCTACAGACCAGCCTCACAATTGCAGCAATCGTTCAGGCTTACCCTGCTCCTTCCTTTAGGTGGCCCCCTGTTGCCTCAAGGTGAGTCCACCTTAGCGTTTAGCGGTACGAGATTTTAAAACAGTATGACTACCTCGTCAAAATGTGGTACAAGCATCGCCCTAATATGCTGGAGGTACTTACGAATTCCTCCACTTTATCCCAAAGCCCGTCGGACCTGATCAACAGCCCACAAAATTTTGCCAAATTCCTCTATGATCAGGTTAGGGAATGGGTCTGATTAGACCAAGATGAGCACCCGGGATGCGGCATTTTGATCGATCAGATGCGCCGACCCTGCCCTGGCCCCTCATAGACAGCGCTGGGATGTTCAAAAGTAATAAGGTACTTATAGAGCTACTTAGGGGCAGGTGGGTGCCGGCTCTCCGCTCTAGCTTGTATGCCACTGACTTTTCTACAATACTTCGACGCTCCTCTGGGACGGCATTTGAGAAGGTTCGACTAATTCTCTGCAAGTCTACATACCAGGTAACGCGTCTTTTGTGATGACACCAGATGCCAGCGCCACGATCTAATCCTAAACTATATAGCCTTGGTTTACCAGCCAACATCACCCCAGAGCAAAGGTTGAAAATCCTGGTTGGCGCCGTTTGCCTGCTAGCTTTGCTACTGATCCTGCCCCTGCTCGAATTGCTCCTATTCCTACTCCTACTGCAGCTTCTCTTCCTTCTTTCCATTCTGCTGCTCCCATCGCTTCTCCTACCCCATTTGTCAATTCAACTTTGCCGCCCATCGCCAATCCTCACCCGCTAGCATCTTCCACGACCCATCAAGACGCAGTCCAGATGACAGACCTAGTGGTGGAGCAGAAGATCTCAAAGAAGGAGAAGGGCCACTCAGGTCACCACATCTGCCACCGCAATCGAACACCCCAAGTGTAAGGCTGGAAGCACATATCACGACGAGGAGCCAAAGTGCAAGCGTCGCAATGTTGTAGGTTACTTCCCACCGTTCTCCTCCCACTATTGGACCGCCTTATAGCAACCGAAAGATAAAGCCTTGGAGCTCCAAACGCTCGCATTGGCCGCGGTGCTCGCAGTGCTACCACTACTGGTCGTGGACGAGGAGGATCCACTGCCAAAGGAAAAAGTGGAGCCAGGCGTCGTGGTGGTGGTGGTGGTGGTGGAGATGAGGGTGGAAGCGCCGATGCCGACCTGAGCGTGATGATCCCTCCAAGCATGATTCAAGGTGACCAGGCGCAAGACGCCGAATTCCCGACATTGCATTAGAGTCTAGATGTACCCTACAATTCGTAATTTAACTCGATTCATTTCTACCTTCGGGAGCCCCTAGGAGGAATTCTGGTCAGGCCCAACTGGTCTGATATAACTTACTCCGACTCTGATCAGGTCAGATATTAGACGCCAGCATCCTGACGGAACTGTATTATGAAGCCATCTGATCAGACTCTGGGTGTTTTCAGATCAGACCTAATGGGCCTGATCGGGCCCAAATGGATTTTGGGACATAAGGTGCAGCCCCTCCATTATTTCAGCATGGCTTCGCCCCTATTCTGTAGCCAGGAATTCCCTTGAATCCTCCCTGGAGGAGGACTCCTTGTCTGTGGGACTTCATTATTCCACCACTTCCATGCGCCTGCCGTAAAACAGGGGCTCCAGGGATACGGCCCGAACTTCCCGTAAACGCGTTTGACACTAGAATCCTCCGCCTCTTGCCTCCCGACTCCCAACCTTGCTTCTCAAGTACATACTGTATAGTGTGTACTTGCAATGTTTCATCGTTTACTTGCCTGGCGCTCTGCTCGTTGAAAGGGTGGGCCCGTTGGGCGTGTGTAAGTCCTGGAATTACCGTCACACTTTATTTACTTTATTCTCCTTCCGCCCTCAACTCGTCGTCTCGTCTTGTACTCTACTGACACCCCAGGCAAGCACTCCAAACCCTCCCGCGATCATCTCACAACCCAACATACTCCAGCCTGTAGGTGGCACACCCTCCATGAGAAACACGTCGAGAAGGAGCATAAGGATGATCGTCAAAGATTCCCGACGGAGACAAGAACAGGTCCCCACATTCCAAGGAGAATCTAGACCGATTTCCTTTCTTTGAGTGAGTAGTGAGGATAATACACCATATACCCTGCATTGAAAGTGACCCCACCGAGCGCAATCCCTGCAATATATATGCCACCCCATGTTCTGCCATCGGCTGGCAAAGTAAACTTCTCCGCGCCAGTCCAATGTAGTACCACAAGGAAAGGCCAGAGAGTGATGGAGGTAACGACTCCAATGGCCAACGTGAGCAGGTTAGGATACAGACCCAATGGCCGGGAGTGTCGGTCTGTTGTTACTAGATGCCAAAGAATTCATCCGCGAGGAGTGTGAGGACAATAAAGGTGCATCATCGTCGTCGGTCACGGGGGGCTCGTACCCGGCCCGTGTCGGGGAAAGAGGGGAATGCGGAGGCATGGACGCGGAGATGGATTCATCTGGATCGGAGGGGAGGGAAACAAAAAGTTTGTAGAGGACTTGATAAGCTGCATACCCGATGCTTGCTATCAACGTCAAAAGATCTCCGATTAGTGGTGCTGAGCTTCCACCGCTCGTTGCGTTCGGATTTGTCGGTGTTGAGAAAGAGGAAGAGGAGAGAACCTGATCAGAGGAGGCTGGCTGACCCCCGTAGACTACGAAGAGCACCCCCACGCAGGCAAGGAGGACAGCGGTCAACTCGAGCATCTAACTGCTGCAATTGTAGGTGAAGTATTTACGTTTCAAGCAAATAACCCATGGTTTTTGAAAGGAATACTATAAACAGCACGGGTCATGCGCACTCTGCTTGCGATGAATCTTGTTCCATTCCATACATAACTAGTCTGACCCAAGGAGTAGTAGTATCAAGATATGCCTAGGATATATACGATGACGCTCTCAAAATTTCAGTACACACAAGCTAGCCTCTACAAAGAGACATTAAACTATTATATTTTACCAATCATTTCAATAGACCAGCATGCCTCAACTCTTCGATAAAGTCCTCTGGCAGTCTCAACGCATTCACATTTTTGCCGATTGGGATGAACCGTACTGCGTGGTTAAAATTGCCCACTAAGCGAGGAGTAGGAAACGATGGGGTCTTTAGATGGGTCAGGAAGGCGTTAATGGAATAGTACAGACTCACTCACCCGAGTGAGAATTTGGATCAGATCTGGCTGTAACAGCATCGCTGTCGACCAACTGTCTTCATGGCGTTTGAGTGTGATGATAAGTCTGGCTAGATTGCAACGCCTTGCTGTACTCATCCTATTACCAGCGTTGGAAACAATATTCGCCAACTCATTGGGATCATAAGTTTCACCCAACGCCCAGCAAGGTAACTTAGCAAGCCTTTTGATTTCTTGGTCTTGGAGTGGTAGAAATGGCGTAGGAAGGCGAGTAAAGAAATACTATCACATTGTTGGCGGTTTCCCATACAAAATAAGCATATAAACTCACTACTAGAAGACAATTACTCGGTGTATCGGCCAAGTAATTAACAGCTTCTGGACCACCATTTCGCTGAGATGGGTCCCATAATGATTCCAGTTGGAGTGCTGACTATGAACGGTGACATGAGCAAGTATTGTATATGGGTATATATATACAGGTACTCACTAGCTTGATGTCGTCGCCCTGTTGTTTATGCCCATCGAACATCGCGGTCCAAAAGCTCCGGGGATTCATGTCGGTGGTTGAGCTCAATATCATCTCAAATGCATTAACAACGGCCCGCTGTCCAATACTGGCGCCATTGAGCACATCAGGAAGAGGGCAGCCAAATATCATTGTCATTGGCCGCAAGGAGGAAGAGATTTCATAGCTCGTGTATCGGTACGGTTGTATCAAGGAAGTAAAACTTTCGTCTAGCCTTTCAGCGAAGGAGGCAGATTCCACCGATGCGTCCACAGAGGATGATACTTTGCAGAGTTCCGACGATGTCACATTCAGAACCTGGGCAAGGTCGCTGATAGAGCGCCGTTGGTATGACGGTTTTCAGGTGGTAGTTGTGAGTAATGGTATGAGATTGCGTACCTTTGCAAAGCAGAGAAGGTGGATACAATGTGCCTCAGAGCGACAACGCATTTCCTATCCTGCTCTACATAGTGCTACGATATGGCATGGTCAGTGACTGTTGGATATAGATCCAGTGTACCAACCACATTCTGTGGAACGATTTCATTTTGAATCATATATTTCTCATCATTTAAATTTTGAACTTTCTGCCGATACGCAGAGTCTGAACAGGGTCAGCCAATGAATGCAAATATCCATATATTATTTACCTGCACTGAGGAAACTTGATGGATCATCACTAGTCTTTAGGAGACGCGAGAGAACATTGGATAGGGGTTGGCTTTCTTTCTTCGCTGATGAGGATATGGGGAAATCCTAAGCCGGAAATGGCACCCACGCTCTACACATTGCTATAAAAATGGCTCACCTCCTCCCGCGCCTCAACGGCCAACCTTTCGGCGATAGACTCGGCGGTTGCGACCTCCGCAGCTAGGGCGTTAATTCTCGGTAACTGCATTTCCACAATTCCACCCCATTGGGAAAAATGATCGGTGCCCTCTTCTGCCCAGAATTCGTTTGTTAGAGCCTTGCATGCCGCTTGTAATTTCTCGAGTCCCCGCTTTCGTTCTTCCAGCTCTACAAGGGTATTTAGAACACCGAATGTACCACAATGAGTTGCCGTTACCATCCATCAGAAGTTCGCGTATCTTGTGAGCCAACTCTTGCAGCTGTCCATTGCCAGATGGATCGGGAATCCGGAGTCCACTGAGATCATCGAGGCTACCCGGAACTATGGTAGGTGCATAGAGGGATCTGATATGGTACTTACTATGTCTTCTCGATCCTAAGCCTAAGCCAGTAGTTAGGGAGAGTTTATATCACGAATTCGGAGGCCCGTACCGTCGTCCCCAAAAGTGTACGAACGCTCCAAGACGTTCTGATTCGGTAAATAGGACCGTGGCAGGGTTTGTTTCTGAATCCATCGTCGCCGCCGGGGTCTAAGGTTGATCCGCGCTTAATTGCCAGCCATCCATTACTGCCAAAGCCTGGCATGCAAATGAGCAGGCGGTAAGAACCGTGAGGTATGTGTGGTATGTACATGAGAATACACTTGTACCTCCTAGAGAGTAAAGTAGGAAAGTCAAGTTGGTTACATTAGGGGCCAATAACGACTACTTGACGGAAGACGAGCTCGTGTTGCATTCAATGGAGAGGACCTAGGCTGTTGCGCGCGTCAGGCCAACTTATTGTCGTTCTGGTGGTGAGGCCCGACTGCGTCGATGCGGCGAAGGGTATCAAGTAGACTTGGGTACATTCGAGGCCCATAGGAGCATCGCGGACAGGATCTACTCGGGTGTCACCTCGCGTCGATCATGAATGGCCTTCTTCTCGTCGTACCCTGATGGGAGTTGCTCCACGCGTCTACTGCCCGCCAGGTCCACATGAGATGATACGGAAAGGAGTGAGAATTCACATCAATGTCGTCGTCGCGCCGACCTGACGGAACGCAATTTGCGAGTCACCTCAAGTCCTCCATCCCATCGGAAGTAGTTAGCGTCGGGGTGTAACGAGAGGCTGGTTGAATTGGGTACACCATTGGAAACGTGAGCGGGGCGGCGAGAAAGTGGACAGAGGTCTAAGGGGCGCAAGGTGAACAGGCGCGCGCATTGCATTAGAGTCTAATGTAGCCTACAATTCGTAATTTGAATCGATTCATTTCTACCTTCGGGAGCCCCTAGGAAGAATTCTGGTCAGGCCCAACCGGTCTGATATATACAGCTTACTCCGACTCTGATCAGGTTAGATATCAGACGCTAATGTCCTGACGGAACTGTCTGATGCAGCCATCTGATCAGAGACTGGGTATTTTCTGAGCAGAGCCGTGGGTCTGATCAGGCTCGAATGGTTTTTGGGACAGTAGGGTGCAGCCCTTCCATTATTTCAGCATGGCTTCATCCCTATTCTGTACCCAGGAATTCACTTGAACTCTCCCTGAAGGACGACTCTCCATGTCTGCGGGTCTTCATTATATTATTTCACCACTTCCATCCACCAAGTGCCAGGACCCACTCCACCTCTCTGCCGTAAAACAGGGGCTCCAGAAATACAGCTCGAACGTCCCGTAATAGGGGCGTTTGCCACTAGAGTTCTCCGCCTCTTGCCCCCAAACCCCCAACCCTGCTTCTCAAGTACATACCGTATAGTGTGTACTTGCAATCTTGCATGGTTTACTTGCCTGGCGCTCTGCTCGTTGAAAGGGGTGGGCCCGTTGGGCGTGTGCAAGTCCTGTAATTACGGTCTCACTCTATTTACTTTATTCTCCTTCCGCCCTCAACTCGTCGTCTCGTCTTGTACTCTACTGACATCCCAGGCAAGCACTCCAAACCCTCCCGCGATCATCCCACAACCTAGCATACTCCAGCCTGTAGGTAGCACACCCTCCATGAGAAACACGTCGACGAGGAGCATAAGGACGATCGTCAAAAGATTCCCGACGGAGACAAGAACGGGTCCCCACATTCCAAGGAGGATCTAGACGAATTCGATAATAATAACTCAGATTTAGGGTTCTTTTTCTTTGAGTGAGTAGTGAGGACAACACACCATATATCCTGCATTGAAAGTGACCCCACCGAGCGCGATCCCTGCAATGCTAGCCCATGTTCTGCCATCGGCTGGCAAAGTAAACTTCTCCGCGCCAGTCCAATGTAGTACCACAAGGAAAGGCCAAAGGGTGATGAAGGTAACGACTCCAATGGCCGACGTGAGCAGGTTGGGATATAGACCCAATGGGAGTGTCGATCCGTTGATACTGGGCGCCGAAGAATGCGTACGTGAGGAGCGTGAGGACAATAAAGATGCATCGTCGTCGGATACGAGGGGCTCGTACCCAGCTCGTGTCGGGGAAAGGGGGGAATGGGGAGGGATGGGTGCGGAGATAGATTCATCTGGGCCGGAGGGGAGGGAGACGAAACGTTTGTAGAGGACTTGATAGGCCGCATACCCGATGCTTGCTATCAACGTCAAAAGATCTCCGATTAGTGGCGCTGAGCTACCACCGCCCATTGTGTTCGGATTTGTCTGTGTTGAGGAAGAGGAAGAGGAGATGACCTGATCGGAGGAGGCTGACTGACCCCCGTAGACTACGAAGAGCACCCCCACGCAGGCAAGGAGGACAGCGGACAGCTTGAGCATCTGAACTTTTGAATTGTGCAGGTGGACATTCATTAGGTAGGCCCAGAAGGCGTTCGTGTTCCATATAGCTGTGACGTCACTTATTCTAGAGAGCGATGTCATGAGAAATAAACTCGTCGTCCTCATATTAAGAGAAGAAATGAGGACGCACGAGGCAAGCAATACGGCAATATACCACAACACGGCAGGCATGGTTAAGCCAACTGTGAGACATAAGAGTAAGACTATTAATCGCTTGGTAGGAAAGGCACGGGATTGCGCAGATGCTGGTGTGAGGCGATGTCGAAGCGTAGCTATGACGCGCTTGATGTGGGAGGCTGCGGATTGACGGGTCGTGTACTTGAGATAGAAGAGGTGCAGTGGCATCGTGATTGACAATGATGAATGCGCTATATAACTTTAGTAGAAATGCAGTTAGCAAGTAGTTCCAGTATTAAAATGCATTTGTGGCGCATGCGGTTTGGATAGGCGTGGATACGCAATATGCGATATGAAGCAATGGAGACGTTACAAGGTACCTGGTAGGTAGGTAACAAGGACAAGGTGGTATCAAACTCACAAGAGAAAGAATGGCTGTCGGAAGCCAAGCGAGACTTGTACATGCTGGTTGGTATGCACCTCATCAGCGGTGTTTCAAAGTCTATTATGATCTTGAGATTGCACACCTGTGTAAGTGTGGATTGGACAACAAATGCGACGAGGACTGCTACGAAGAGCACGATTGCACTGAATCCTCCAAAGTGAGAGACACCAGACATGTCTAAATGGCCTCAAGAACTCCGTTTACGAGTACTCGACCTGCTTCTTGAGCATACAAGAGGGGCAGCCACGCCGGGTGGAGGGGTGCGGGTGGGGGTGGGGGTGGCAATTGAGAAACAGAAACAAAAACAAAAACAGGTTGGATTCTGACCGCTGAACCGTTTCACGAATTTCGTTCAAAAACTCGCCTATTGAAACTGACATATTTGTCATGTTACTTCGACCTTTACTCGCCTCATCAACACGCGCACTTTCGTTCCACTCACGAGTGCGGTTGGCCGCGTTCGCGTTGCCTTCAACATCAGTCGCTACCTGCGGACACCGTCATGAAGTTGGCGCTGCTGCTGCTGCTGTAGCTGGGGGACTGGGACTACGAGGGATGAAAGTTCGCTCCGCCGTTCGTAAATTCTGCGAAGGGTGCTCGATTGTACGGAGAAAAGGAAAAGTATATGTTATATGCTCTTTAAATCCGAAACATAAACAGGTATTTATCAAAGTTACCCCCTTTTCGGCCCATTGTTTGCTCAGTCTTCTACAGCGACAAGGTTGAACAGTACGTTTTCTGCGGGTTGCTTGATTCTCGTAGACCTCTCTTTTTCTGTTCGTTTCATCTCCATTAGGCCCCTTGTATGCTATGCTGACATACTGTGCAGTTCTTCTGTATCTCTGCGCTCGAACGATGTCCATTTCATCGAATGAAACCTTCGACATGGCCTATACACCAAGATACACTCCTGAGTCTACGGAATGTGCCTTGTCACAAGAGTGATGCTATTTGTCTTCCATTTTGCTCTACCGCATGTCGCAAATCCTTCCTCGACAAACCAAATTACCGGGTACATTTAGACAATAAGGCTTAACAAGAAGTGACATCTATGAGTTGAGGTCCATCAGAGTGGAGACGGTCCATTCATACGCGCCGAGGAATACGGCTCCTCCGGCTGAGATCCAGAGTATCCGCGGCACAACACCCGCAAACAGTGCGCCAATGCCTTCACTCCTGTAGATGCCTGTGAATCGCGCGGCAATGGATGGCATCTCCTCGAGTTTGGGGTTCTATATCGCGTTTTATGTCAAAACGCGTGAAGTGGAGAACGGTGTGTGAGGAGACGTACTCGCATATCGAGCATAACCCTCGTCTTGAGCACATCCAAGGGGGTCGTAAGAGCAGCCGCTACGCCTCCAGCTACGCTCCCGCATGCGGCTGCTTCATATGTCCGCAGTGGTCGTTTACCGAGCGCGACAGACAGCCGTCGCTTCATCCACTCGTATAACGGGAACTGTATTGATGTGAAGGGAATCTAACCCATGAGGGGATCAGCATGAATCTTGCGAATAGGACGAGGACTCGAACCTCTCGCATAACAGTCGTACCAAACCCTCGGTAGAACCCCCTTAGTCCGTCCTTTGCGTAGGTCATCCGTGCAGAATGTAGCGAACCGGCGAGGGGACCGTAGGTAGAAGTCTGCGTGCGTGACTTGATCACTTCGGTCGGAACGCGTACTAAACACGCGACCTGACGCATCACTCAGCGCGAAATAATAATAAAAACACGGTATTTTGTAAAGTACACGTACAATTTCACCAGACGACGCCGCCATCATATGGGTTGCGGCTTCCCATCCCGGCCGTGTCGGAATCGTTCTCTTGAGAGTATCATACGTCGTAAAGAATGCCGCCGCTGAGCATGTTTTTCTCTATGTCAGAACCATATCTATATATGCAAGAGTAGGGGTACTGTCGGCCGAACGACTTTTATGACGAACTCCGAATCGAATCGAGAGAACGACAAAACGTACCGCTCGGAGCGCTACCCACTACGACGCTGCCCACACCTCGATACACGCCTTTGAACCCACCAGCCTTGACGAACCCTTGTGCGGACTGGAGACGAGTCTTGAGGGTGTCGATTGGGAAAAACAACAGGTCAACCGACGTTCCCGCTGCTCCGCCGGCCTAGTCATTTCCTAGTCAGTTGCATGTTATTAGACGAGTGGTGGAGTATACTATGAGTGACTGAGTGAAGGTGGGATGCGATTTGTTCATCCTTGCTTGGGGAGTGGTAGTTGGTTGGGACAAAGTAGTGAGGCTGGGTCATGTCGAAAGGGACGGAAGGGTGCAATCTGCAAGGCAAGATGCACATAATATGCACGCACAGTAATTTGAGAACCAGAACAGGAATAAGCGGTAAGAACCATCGTATTCATAATCAATATACGGATCGTCGGAATTCCTCCGCACTAAGGCCCAAAACACCGACTCATTATGTTAATTACCGTCAATATGTAGTATTTAATCAAAATGGAATGCCCGACAAATGTGGATCCAACTTGTTATTGGAGACTTCCCTTATGTCATGAATGGAAAACAAGAGCATGTTTTTGCATGTTTTAGCCAGATAGTTAACAGGACAAGCACAGATGCTTGAGATAGCAAACAGAGCACGGGATGTGAGGGATAAAGACTAAGAAACGGTCGGTCCCATAACAGTGGCTTTAGTATTGGGCATTTTCTTGTCTCCAGCTGCTGCGAGCTGCTCGATATCGGCCGGCCTGGGGTGGTTGTCAGAGGTGAGCACCACTATCTAGTTATGCTATCCACTTACTTGAAGAAATGCGGTGCAAGTTCCAATAACCACTGAGGTTTGATTTCCATTACTTGCCTGTGAAAGCGGTTGGAAGGGGCGATGTGGAAGGGAATAAGAAGACATACCGCATGTAAGATTTAGAGGTCAGTACCAATTCATAGTACAGGATCATTCGGACGGGTGGCTGGCTCTGGAATAAACCTGACGAAGGGTGGATATAGACAGTTTGATTCGTTTTTGATGTTCGGTACGAGTCACCGCTCTTTTGTAGTCTTGCCTACATTTAAATAATTTGTCAGCCTTCTACATGAGACTCACTGATGGCAAAGGACGCTCACCGTATTGTAGAAGTACCCTGAAGTAATAGCTTTCTGAATTGGGGCGATGTCGTTCGAATTAGGGTTACTCTCCGGGATGATCTCCACCCTCTCGCAGAGCCCGGCTAATTGATCGCGAATATCCCGCACTCGAGAAAGAACTTTGAACTGAACGAAATTCTCATAGCACCAGGCCTGTGAATAATTGGCTTCGGTCCACTGTTCCCAGACATTTAGGAGTGTGAAGTGGTCGCCTCCGGGCCGCACAAAGTTTTGTCGCGCTTTATCTGCATGCATCTTCTTGTCCTTTGGTCGGTAAAAGAGACTTGAGGATTCGGAGAGCATTGAGATAATTGATAGGACCTGGTAATCTGGTCATTACCCCTGAATTCAAGCAATGTGATATTGACACGAACCTCTTCCGTGCAGCAAAACTCCTCACTTGCTAGGATCGTCCTGCTCAACATCGGGTCCACCGGGAATTCGGCCATACGTCGCCCCATTTTCGTTAATTCCCCTCGATCGTTCAAAGCCCCGAGCGCGTACAGCAGCTCCAGCGCTCGGATCAAAGTTTCTCCAGGAGGAGGGTCAATAAACTCAAAGCCGATAAGATCGTTGATTCCAAGGGACTTGAGGAGCAAGACAACCATACCAAGGTTGGTGCGTTGGATTTCTGGGACGGTGTTCTCCTCGAGTTCGTTATTGTACGTCCACTTGGTATACAGTCGGAAGGCCTTCCCTGGACCAACGCGTCCTGCACGTCCTGCTCGCTGATTGGCAGATGCTCTCGAACACTTGACAAATGTGCATTAGTCAGAGAAGGAGGAAGGAGGAAGGAATACATACGGGAACAACGGTCAAACTTGACATACCCGTTCGAGGGTTGAAGGAATTTTGCTTGACGAAGCCAGGATCGATGACGAAGACGACACCGTCAATTGTAATACTGGTCTCGGCGATGTTCGTTGCCAGCACCACCTTTCTAGCACCTTCTGGCGTTGGTTCAAAGATCTTTGCCTGCATCTCTGACGGTAAATTGGCATAGATAGGACAAACGATCAGCTCCCGGACTTTATTCCCTAGTGCTCGCATGGTCTCTTCAAGGGATTCGGCAGCGGCCTCGATTTCATCCTGACCAGTAAAGAAAACAAGGATGTCCCCTGTGGGCTGTGTAGTGTGGATCTGGAAGACGGTGGTAATGGCGGCGTGAAGGTAATTTGCTTCTGGCTGGGAGGTGTACAAGAGGTCGACTGGGTACCGGCGGCCTGGCACATAGAATACTGGAGCATTGTCAAAGTATTCAGAAAATTTCGCGGCATCCATCGTTGCTGAAGAGATGAGCAGTCGGAGCTCGGGTCGGAAACGTGCGATATCCTGAGCGAGAAGGGGTGAAATAAGCTGAGAGCTGTTGGGCTATAGGATGGAAAGTGCTCACTTTGACCAGGGCGAAGAGAATATCTGTGCTAAGAGTCCGCTCATGTGCCTCATCGATGATAAGGGCAGAATATCCAGCGAGATCTGGTTCTGTTAGGAATTCTCGCAGTAGCATACCATCTGTCATAT
>Ga0307515_10004271_pt1 | contig 29658 bp, 33 predicted proteins | sample 17_EM_MG_FD_194513 | JGI IMG/M metagenome (GOLD analysis project Ga0307515, IMG submission 194513) | Populus trichocarpa ectomycorrhiza microbial communities from riparian zone in the Pacific Northwest, United States - 17_EM | ecosystem: Host-associated > Plants > Roots > Unclassified | place... | reverse complement strand
CGCACTAAAATAAGCCCCTAAGGGGCTATAGACAAAGGTTTTAATAGAAGACTCCTTAGTATTTTAGAGATATATACTATTTAATAGCTTTTCTACCCGCTTAAAGCCGTTTACAAAGCTAATCTAGTAAGCACTGTATCTGCTCCTACTATAGATTAACCTGCTATATAGCCGCTTCCTTACTAACCCTCTGGGCCTACGCAACCCGCTTAATCTCCTTAATAACCTTAAGCTGTAGGGAGTACTATTGGAGCTTATTCTGCCGGCTAGCCCGCCATCTACTGCCCTATTTAAAATCTAGCGCTGCTATAGAAGAATTACCTCTAAGCCCCTTAGTCTACTTGCGCCAAAGGGCCCGTACGGACTTTACTGCGCGGCATATACAATATACGGGCGGCTGCTTAGGCGGGAGCTTAAGCTCAAGCTCAGACTCGGGCCCTTGCTACAGCTACAGCTGCGGCTATAGCTGCGGCGGCACCGGCAAAGGGGAAGCTATAGCGCTCGCCCGGGCCGACGTATACTAGCTTAATCCCGTAATAGATAGAGGCGCCAGTGCCGTCAGTAGATATGCCGTTAGTAGCCATGCCAAAGGGACCTTAAGCCAAAAGGTAAGGCTACCGGACGTAAGCAATTAAAGCTGCAAAGACTGCGCCTACTAGGACTCGGCTATACGGTTAAACGACGCCTATAGCTCGCGTGCTCTCTAGTCATTCTCACGTGCCCTCTAGTTGTTCCAGGCGTCTATAGTCTTTAGGTAGTCCGCAATAGCCGGCACAGCCTGGTAGAGTATTAATAGCTAGCTAGGGCCTTCTTTCTTCTGCCATAGGCAGGTTTCAACCTTCCGCGCAAAGGGTAGATAGGCCTTATGCTAGAAGATAGGGTGGTTCCATATAGGGCTACTTAGGAACATCTCGCGGAGGACTACTAAGTCCTATAGGATGACCTCCCGGAGGTAAAATAAGAGGTTTATAGTGCCTGTGGCTATAAGGTTGTTAATCTAGCCGACCTAAGGGCCGAACTAACCTTTCTAGACGTCTAGATCTGGCCAGATCGTTAACAGTAGTACGTTAGGGGGGGCGACGCTTGCCCTACAAATCTTAAAGCAGCCTATCTGCGGTATATAGCCGGCCATCGTCCGCATAAACTCCCGCGGTAGCAAGTTTAAGTAGCAGCCAACTATCTACTCCTAGTTCTACCTACTAGCGCGTCTAATCTGGTCCTCGCTAACCCCTTTTAGCTCTGCCGTTTTAGCGCTAGCGCTTTATCTAATATAGGTTTTCTTCTGTAAGAAGACGCTAATATACTAGAACGCCTTAGCAACCCACTCCCGCTGCAAGTTGTACGAGAAGGCCGCCTTACGGTCCCTAGCGCTACTCTTAATTAGGCGGATATTGTACTACGCTAACCGCTTACTAAAGTCTAGGAATGGCTCGTTGCTAAGGTCCCAGCGACATAGGAGGTAAAAAGCTAGCCCGCTGAGCATGCAGACGAGCGGCTTCTTATTATATAGAGCCCCAATAGTCTTAAGGCGGCCGTGCTGGTTCTACTTACTAGCGCGTATAGTAAATATTAGGGGCATATAGCGGGTAGGGCCTTCCCCCTTAAACTTAAAGGTAAATAAGTCTGAGATCTTAGCGAAGCGCCTATTACTGCCGCGGGTAAGCATATAGTGGCCTAGTAGGATATCTATAAGCGTACAAAGGTAGCATTCTGGCAAAGAGTCTCTGCGGGCCTATAGCTGGCGGCAGATGTTTTTAAACTCGTCCTCTATATATCCGTTAAGTAGCGTATCTCTACCCTTATCCGCAAACTGCTGCTTTTCCCGCTGCGCGTCCCTCTGTTATAGAATCTTAAGGTACTCCCTAACGTTATCCTCCCGCGGGGACTGGTGGCTGTTTATTCCTATAGCCTTCTACGCCCAGTAGAGGTCCGTTAGGGCTATAACGTAGCCGTAAACTAAGCGCCAGGAGAGCCGCGTCTCGTCCTAGGGTACGTTATTACTGGCCTTACGGCTTTTTGCTTTTAGTGGCCGGCCTACAACCTTCTTAATAAGGAAAAGAAGTAGCTTCTCCTCTATAACGGTATTGGTATTATAGTACTGCTTCTTCTTATAAAAGGCCTAGGAAGACGCGCGTTAGCTATAAGTATACTACTCTGTAAAGCATCTAGCTACCTACCTTAAACTTCTTCTGCTTCGGCTTATAATTTAGAGATATATTTTTAGGCCTCTTGGCACGCGTAAGGATGAGGATACTCTGCGCGTTAGCGCGTAGTTCGGCATTATTCGCGACGTTAATCTCTACGTAACTAATTAACGCCATTTTTAAGATAGGACGCTGCTAGAGAAGCTGTGCCCTAGGGAAGTTTCTATTTTTTATACATACATAGATAAAGACCGGGGAGGAGAAGTAGAGAAAGTATACCTACCGGCCGTTTAGTGAGCGGATAAGTGACCTTACCGCATAGGGTAAATACATGGGCGCACGGCTGGCCTAATAGGCCAATAGTACGCGTGTATTAGCGACTCAATTAGTAGGGGTAAAGACATTCGAAGATGTCCACGGCTTGGCTACAGGCTCGGCCGTGGACATCCGCGAATGTCGACGGGGGTTGTATGTGTCACGTGCGGCTCAGCGACTAAGCGGGCGCTCAGCCGAGCCGTGAACACCAACGTCGTTTAGCTGCCAAACTCGAATAAGAACCCTTCAATATCGGCTTTTGTCAAAGTCACTAAGTCATCCTATCCACACAATCGCCTCCTTATATTTCTTTAAACATGGATAAATTATTCCAGAAGTAAGCTATTTCCTCGCATAACCATCTCCATTTTTAAGGTTAAGCTAAGTTTTTAAACGCCTGTAAAAGAATATTTACCTCCGATCAATTCACCTTTTTCGTCGGCGAGGATAAGAAACCTATTGTTGTTCATGCCGCGGCCATTGCAGACCAGTCCCCGGCTCTAAATGCACTTATCAATGGGCGAATAACCGAAGCGAAAACCAGGTCTGCCATCTTTAATGATGTGCTTGAGGAGGACTTTATACGATTCTGCCAGTTCGCGTATACAGGAGACTATACACCTCCAATGTGCATCATTGAGGACGAGACGAGTCATCCAACTCAATGTAAGTACCATGGTGCCAGCTGAACTCTACTCTAGCCTATATGCAGACTAACTTTCCTGGCGCAGCATGTTCGCTAGAATCGGATTCGGAACCTGAAATACTAGACGAACCACCAACAGTAGAACCACCAGCACCAGAAGAAATAGCATCAGAAGAAACAACACCAGAAGAGCTAGAACCACTAGAACCAGAACCATCACTAGAACCCTAGTGGGGATTCGGGTATAGTCGGGGGAGTTATTCCCAAACACATCGTATATCACAAGCTTCTCGAAAGGTAAACTTGCGAAGGTCTTTTGATATCAAATTTATTTGCTCTACTCTACCTCGACAACGCATTATTAATTCATGCGAGACTATCCCTAACAGCCATGCAAAGCAAGACTACACGGGGATGTTCTTGGCTCATGCTCGACTTTACGTTTTTGCCGACAAATACGGGATTGAACCTCTAGAGTCCTTAAGCCTACACAAACTCCATGCGACTCTAAAAAGTTTCACCCTATATAGGGCGCGAGTTGGGGATATTCTTAAGCTAGTGCGATACGCTTATGAGAACGGCCCGGGTTACAAAAGCAACAAGTTGAGAGCTCTTGTTTCTGAGTACATTGCTTGCGAAATTGATACGATTGGGGGAACCAAGAGATTTTTTGCTCTAATGGAGGAAGGCGGTCTTTTCGTGCGGGATTTCTGGAAACTGGTGCAGAAAAACCTTCTTTAGCTTAAATCTTTTACATTTGCGCGACTAGGCGCATTTGTGGTAAAATTGCAATGCATATTGCCAATTGAAGACATGAGAAGGTAGTTATGAAACCAAAGGAGTTCGCCTATAAGCAATCAATGATCTACTTAGAACGGGGTCTATTTAGGGCTCCAATGTAGATTCGGCTTCGATGTGGATTTGGATTGGGCCTTCTAATTAGTAGATTGGAGTGGATCTACGGTTAATTTAACTCTTGGAGCTCTAGATCTATACCCGAGGAAGAATAGAGTGCTAAGGAGTTAGTATATAAGAGGAAGCCAATCGGCAACTCTTCTAACTCTACTACTGGCTTACTATCTAATAAGTAGTGTATTAGCTATAGAATCTAGGATACGTAGTTATCCTGCCCCTACTATTACTTCTACTATTATAGTTTTATATCTACACTTATTGTTATAGTACTATATTTAACTTTCCTACCTCTGTAATAGAACGGTTTCTTAGTACCCTACCTCTACTATTTAACGACGTTATCCTTGCCCTGAAATTAATTAATTTAAAAGCCGACGACGTAAAGGAAGTAGTTAAGTTTAAGCTATAGAGTAAGAACTATATTAGATAACGCTTTAATGGGGAAACTAAAGTATATAAAGCAACGTACGTTACCTATATAGCTTTAGGGTAAGGATATATAGCTAGAGGAAGTGTACCGATCAAACTTAAATTATGTACCTTTTCGCCTAAAATCGCGTGCGAGGGTACTCGGGGGCGGTCGCTGCGCGACTTTGTATGGCGTTATTAATAGGGGTGGCTCTAACCTCGTATTAACCCGGGTCGTAACCGCGCCAAATGACCCCCCTTAATATGTGATAGATATTTTAACGGTCATAATATTTTAATGTTTGTCACGTGGAGTCTGCCACAACTTACCGCCCGCACTTTTTTTTCTAACTAATTAGAAGCTGGCTTGGCGGGGGTTTGAATTCTACAGCATCTCGTCAATTCCGGTGGTTAGCGCAGCCACGTCTGCACGGCCTTTTTGTAGGGGAAGTTTTGCTATTTTTGCTATTTAAGGGAAAGTAAGGCCGTGCAGACGTGGCTGCGCTAACCACTGGAATTGACGAGATGCTGTAGGACCCGAAAATATAGACCACTCGTACCTCGGGTCAATAAGCTTTAGGAAGTAATATAAAATATTAATATTAAGTTATTTAAATATCCGTAACCTCCATAACGTGGATATCGTTGGAACGCGTAAGAAACGTTGGAATACTGCCTCAGACGTAATTCTAGTGGTTTCGCATAAATGTAGTTAGTTAGCTTGCGGACCGATTGAAAATCCGCACCAACGGAATCACGTCTGAGCTTGCTGAGGTAAGCCAGTTTCGGCGTACGATATCGCCTCGGTAATATATTCTCCCATTCCGTCCGCAACCAAGGATTTGGCAGCGCCAGAGCTTCGAAAAGTTCAATCATCAGGCTCAACTCTTGCACCAACCTCATTTATCCAATCGCCTACAGTCCACACTACACACACCTTCAACCACCATCTTTGCCGCTTCAATCGCACTACTCAAATTTAGCCCATCATGGTCAAGCTAGAAGAAGTCATCGATGAGGAGTTCACCCGCTCGCAGGAAGGCCCTCTCGAAGGCGAGGATGACTGGGACACTGACACCGGTATGCTCCTCTCCTATTTCACCATTCCCTGTGCGGCTTCCTGCGCGCTGTATCTAACTGTTCCTGTAGACTCCGACGCCGAATCTGATATCTCCTCTGTAGCCCCAGACGAGTCACTCTATGAGCGCCTCACAGCGCTGCAAGACATCGTCCCCGCCTCGTACCGGCGCTCTCTCTCCAATGGTGTAGCATCGGCGACTAGCTGGGTCAGGAGCGGGCTGATGATGGGTGGCAAGACGCTGTGGGTCGTGAGCACGAGCGCACTCCTGCTGGGCGTGCCGTGGGCGCTGGCGTATGCCGAGGAACAGCAGGTGGCCGAAATGGAGCGCGAGATGAAGATGCAGCAGAGTGCTAATGAGGTGAGTTGATTTGGTCCATTGCATAATATTCAGAGCGATATAGCGCAAGAGCATTGGGTGATGGGGGATTGTGGGAAGAGGAAGAAGAGCGTGGCACTGTGTCCAAAAAGTGTTTTCTTAGACTAATAGCTAACTTCTTTATGCTCAGCTTTTGGCGCCCGGCTCGACGACACAGACGCAAGCTAAACCAGCGTTGTAAGATTCATGAGGACAGTAATAATTAGATGAGGATTATGAGTTGCAGAGCGATTTTCTTGTATAATTTTTATATAAAGGGACAGTAAAGGAAGGGGTATTGAATGTGTATGGTTATCACTGGGTGTATGACTAGGTTTCTCGACTCCTCAAGCATTGTAAGTTTGGCCAGTTGTTATGGCACAACTTCTAAACCCAAAGTTGCTCGACAAAAAAGAGCTGTGCAAGCGGAGAAAATTGATACTTTTGCACGCTATATGTACATTACCTACAGCGTTCTCCCTCATCGAAAGCGTTGCAAATACGTCGAACTGCTCATCTACCAAAGCCCTGCTATGTAGTCTCGTAGCCCATTAGATTCAGGAAATGCGTGCGGCGGCAAGATAACACGGAAAATGGTCTAATCATGCCATACCCTAACCAACCGCCGGTGCGTGGATCAAGAAAAGGCGGTGTAAGAGAAGTGAGGGCGTCCCTCCAGTGTTTTAGTAATACATGGAAGAGAAAATTTGTGGAGGTGAAGTACAGGTGGAGGGTGGAGGAATTAATTGTATTTTTGTTTTAGAAAGGTGGTGGAGGTGCATCGGCGGCGCCTGATCTCTCTTGCTGCTCCATGACCTCTTGGTCTGCAGCTTCTATTGATACAGCCAGTCCGAGCTTGGCTTGATTCTAGAGTGAGTGTTAGATATTTGCTCATTTATGAAAGATGATTTTTACCTTTGAATGGTCAATCTCTCCAGCGAATGTCACTTGCACGGGAGGAGCAACCCTCTTCTCTAGCAGACATCCTACTCGACCTTGGCTATCTAGTTGCGCCCTGAAAGAGGATTGCCTGAAGTCGTACTTAGCGCCGATAGTGGCGATACCTTCTTTTCTTAGAGGTCCGCCCATTGGACCACCAGCCAAGCCAAGCCCTGCAAATTGAAGGTTGACATCAACACCAGCCTCAACCTTCTCAGTCAATCTTCTCCAGTATGACGCCTGCACACCACCCTGGGCAAGCAAATTAGCGCTCGCGATCCAATTTGTCCCCTTATATCTAGCAGCATATGAGACAACCATCTCCGGGCCGTGGGTGACGGCAGCGCGATTCCAGACAGCCTCAAGACCGACAGCGAGCTGTGGTGTAACGGATTGCAAGTAGCTTCCCATGATCACACCAGTCAGCCCTCCGTCTAATATTGATGGATTGATCGCCTTCAAGCTTGCAGTGAAATCTGCGCCGTTGTAGTCATTTTCGAGAGAGAACATGGCGCCGGGACCTGGAGCGAGCTGTACGCTCGTTTTCGTAACGAGGGCAGAGTTCCATCGATAATTGAAGCGACCGGAGAGTTGAAAGTCATTGTCAATACTTGCTTGTAAGAATACCTGGGATTATTAGTGTTTGCGCGAGATTGACCGAGGCTACATTTGCATGGCAAGCTGAACATACCTTTGGTGATCCATAGAGGGCTGCATAGGCATATGGTGGCAGACCCTGAGATCCCATTGAAAGCGCATGTGATATCTGGAATAGAGGAGCTACACTGAAGGCCTTTGTGAGATCTGCCCGGACACCGGAAAATGTGAGGTTATTGAGGAAGACATCGCGCTGGACCTCTTTTGCAATATTCTCCACGCTGCCGGGATTTGACAGTCCCAATGCTTCCCTCCGCTCGGAAAACGCAGTATATACATCACGCAACCTCGATACAACGACATTGTTGGTAAGAAGCTCAAGCGCCGCTTGGTCGTGCTTTTCGTGCTCCATGACACAGGGTCCGAAGGGAGAGAAGGGAGAGGTAGAGAGGAGCCTCTAGGAGGTATGAGAAATCAACAGCGGCTAGATAGAGGGAGGAGGAGGATGCAGGGAGGAGAGCGATTCGGATAAATGCTGCGTCGATGGTCCATGCTCTAACATATTTTCTTCAGGGAGGAGCCAAGAACCTGCTGTGTCATCCGCCAAGCATTTTTTGCTTGCCGCGGGCCGATTGCGCAGCCGCTATCTCGTTGGCGGTGGTCATGCTTGCGAGACATTATCTTGCTGCATTTGCTTTTTCTCACTCTTTCGTAAAACAACTGCCAGCGGTGTAAAATCTCACAACCCTCAGTCAGCGTGACTACTCTGTTGTTGACAGCACACCCTCCAATAAGCTCAGCTTTCAACCCCGGTGCGCCGTCGCGACTGCCTGCACCCCGGGTTTTGTGAATCTCAGCCTCAACATCATTCGCAGCCATCCTTGCATCGCTCCCGCTGCATGAGTTCGCAAGGACGACGTCACCTACAGTTCGGGGGAGACGTCTTCATCTGCACCTTCGGTGTCGAATAATTCCCGTGATATTATTGTAGAACATTTTGCTTTCCATTGGTCTATTGACACGACAGTCTGGGATAAAGTTGTAGGCAAGCAAGCCATTCATGATGGACACACTACTGTACGTGAATCTCCGGCAACTACTGTCTTGAAACTCAGAAAGCAGGCATACTCCTTAAGTATGGTATTCTATAATCTCCATCTAACGACATTCGGTCTCCAGAACCGCAGAAATCTATGCGAACTCGCCCAGGTTCCGGCGGAGGTCCAGCACCTTCGTCGACGCTATCCATGACTTACCGGAAAAAGAAGAGATGGCACCGGCGCAGTTGTACAGCACAGAATCTGGCCGACTATTTCACTCGGGCCGAATCGTCATCGCAACCGTTGGCCTGCCTGCAAGAGGAAAGACTCACATCTCCGTAGCAGTAGCACGATACCTTCGATGGCTAGGTGTCAAAACTCACGTATTCCACTTGGGTGACTACCGGAGAGCCACCCTAGGCCCGGGAAAAGATGTTCCAGATGACTACTTTTTCCTGAATGCCTCGCCCACATCTGTGCTGCTCAGAAACAAGATTCTCAAGAAGTGCCGTGAGGATATTTATCACTTCCTAGAGCACGAAAATGGACAAGTCGCCATATACGATGCAGTGAACGCAATTTCCGCAGGGCGAAAGTCTTTAGCGAAGGAATTTGCAAAACACTCGATCCAAACGTTGTTCATTGAATCGCAGTGCACTGACGAAAGGATCATTCAGGAAAATGTGCGCAATGTCAAAATTTCTTCTCCAGACTACCAAGGCTGGGATCCAGAGGATGCTATCGCTGATTACTTGGCCCGTATAAATGCCAGGATACCTCATTTCGAGACCATGGAAGAACCAGACCTGCACTGGATCAAGATGATCAATGCTGGAGAACGAGTTATTGTGAACAATTGCGCCTTCGGTTATTTGTCACAGCGAATTGTGTTCTATCTGCTCAATCTTCATATAAAGTCAAGACAAACGTACTTTGCAAGAGCTGGAACCACGCGAGACGAGGATTCGTACAAGGCTGATGCTTCACTGTCTGCTGAAGGGTTGGACTACGCAAAGAAAATGACTGACGCCCTGCTAAAGCATCGCGAGCTCGAGAGGCAGGCGGTGATAGATAACGGAGGTCCCGACAATGCTTTGAAGCCGCTTACTGTATGGACGTCAACACGTCGTCGGACTTTAGAGACGGCGAAATATTTAGAGACCTTAGGCTACCGCGTCAGACAGAGGTCTCAGATGAGCCAGATGAACCCAGGCGTTTGCGAAAAAATGTCTGAGAGGAGGATACGCCTAGAATATCCTGAAGAAGTAGCAAAACACGAAGCCGATCCCTACCACCATAGATACCCGAGAGCGGAGGTAAGTATTTTGACCTATTTATGTTACTTCGACTCACTCGCGATAGTCTTATCATGACCTCGCAGTTCGCATGGAACCTATCATTCTCGAGCTTGAGCGAGAGCAAAATGACCTTCTAATAATTGCCCACGAAAGCGTTCTCCGAGTGCTTTACGGTTACTTGATGGCCTGTAACGCTGCTGACATTCCGAAGCTTGAATTTCCCCGCGATGAAATCATTGAGGTATTTTTCAAGCCCTTAGCGACATACCCCATTTTCGCTAAAGGGTCCTAGATTATCCCCTCTAGTTACAATAATGTGGCAAAACGCATTCATATACCCGATCTCCCTGACAGAATCATCCCCGGCAGCCCCGAAGGACTCAAGATTCCGGTGCCACCAAGTGGCAACATAACACCTTTCACCGGACTCGGCACACCGAGAGCCGGCTCTGGGACATCAACTCCTGCCGGAATACCCCAGCCACTTCAACTAAGGAGGACTCATATTGATCCTTCATCATAACCTTGCTGATTTGATTGGCATCTAATTCTTGTATGTGATTTTAGGTGTTGGTGTGAGGCATGTGGTACTGGTTTTGTAGTCCAAGATTGGTGAATTGTAAATAAGCGTTACACGATAATATATTTAGGCGTTCTCAGCATTAAAATTGGGACTTTCAGAAGAAAACCATAGCCATCGTACAGGTAGTCCATTGAGGATGCAATCCTGCCCTGGTACAAGAATCGTGCGAAACTTTGCATCAACGCAAAGCCTGAACACTCACTCAATGCAAGCCAATACCTTTTCTTTGCACTAATTAAACAAATATTGTTTCTCCCAACCCTTCCCCCCTAGAAGCGCGCTCAAACAGCTCACGTGATCACGCATTCAGCTAAGTGTAGCACAGATAATGGTGTCGAGTGTCCTAGCCTTTCGGCATCATCCCCTTGTGGAACTTACAGTTAATACTACCTGAGTACCGCTATACCACCAGAACAAAATTTAAGCAACAAGGCCCCGAGCTAAACGTCCCATTGCTTCAGTCGATGGCAATACCGCTACTCGCACCTCTAGCCCAGCGGCCACAATAGCTGCTGGAAGTACAGCACGGCTAATGACTGAATTAATTAAGGTCGATGGAGATGTAGAGAAGATGGAGGAGGCAGCGGAGACAGTAAAGATATACGTCATGGTGGCAGCAGAAGTGGGTATAGAAGATGCGAAGCAGGGTATGAATGGTACGGAGAAGGACGATAAAAAGAGTGCTATGGAGAAAGTGAAGGACAAAAGGAAGAAAAGAGGAAGAGCACTGGAAAGAGCGGGAAGGACAAAAGGAGCACCGAAACAAGCATTGACCCGGGAGATCTTGATTATATTGCCTCGCCATGGCCCTTCTTCGACCGGACGGGCGAGTATGGAGCCGATGAACTTAAAGAAACGGTCAAAACTGAGGGGAGAAGTGGGCTAAAAGATCGGAAATTTTCCGATAATGAGCCTGCGGCTTCGCACCCGAACTAACCTTAGACCATGATGTGCAAATTTATCTCCTAAGGGGTATATACTTCCAGTAGGGCATGAAGACGGACCAGGAAAGGTTCGAGATTTATATTACAACTCCAGGGGCTACAGGGTGCAGGACGTTATTGAGAACATGGTACGGCTATGTTTCCAGATGTCTACTATTCCTATTTGGCATAGTTGTAGATTTGTGCTACTATCTAAGTGCGTCTATTGGCCGTCATTGATTCCTAGATAGGTTAGACATTGAACTTTCGAGAAGGGGGTTTAGAAGGAGCTTACTATTCCAAAGTTGCGCTGACGATTATTTGGCAAGCCAGCTCGTTATGGCAACTAGATTGATCCATAACTCCGTCTCGAACACCATCAGTCTGCTCTATGCCGCGTTCTACGCATGCGTCACCAAGACCTTTCTGATGCTAGGTTTCTGCATACTCAGCATACTCAATACTCTTGGGCGCGCGAACCTGCTTCTGCCTGATGGACCGATTCGTACTATTTCACTTGAGCTCTTCTTGTGATTCCATACCATCCCATGCTGGAAGGACACTCTTAATAATACTGAAGACGGCATAGGTGGCTCCTGGCCTGGCCTCGTTATCTACTGCGCAAAGAAGCATAGTCCGAGATCAAGGGCGTGCATGATATTTAAGAAGACATTGACGATTATGCGGAAGATGATGCGGCAGGGAAAATGTGGAGGAACGGAGGTGCGGACCGGTCGGGGTGAAAAAGGAAGGTGAGAATGCAGGCCTCTTTCTTGTTTTACTAGTTCGTTGGAAAATTTTGGATTCGTGAATATACCCTGACGATTACGCGGAGAGTAGAAGGAATTTGCTGCTAGCTATAAGACCGGAGAGTCTGGGCGATGATGAGTATTACATCATGAAGATGTTAAAGGAGACGTAAAGGTATGCGTTTGACGAAAGGGACCTGTTGGGTGAAACCCGGTTTTGTCCGTTCTAATAGCTTTAACGTTTCATCCTGGGGGACATCCCAAACCCGTATTTTGTTACCAAGCGAATCGTTGAGTCAAAATTTTTGACAGCGCTAGGCACTCGTTGGAATAGGCTCTTCCATATGAAACTATGCGCTGTCCCTTTCAAATGGTGTACGAGCATTGGCAGTCAGGTTTGATTATCCTATTTTGGCTTTCCCTCATCGTCGAGAATATCCATATATTTCTCCAGGGTATTCACGAGTTCCTTTCTCTGTATTTTAATATTTTTTTCTTTTATTTCGATAATTTCTTGCCTTTTTTTCTTGGCCGAGACAACTCTCCGATGTCCACGACTTTTGATGTGTAGCTCCCAATTGCTCTCCGTAACAGCCACCATCCCGCACAATTCGCAAGTTCTTCTCGCCCACAGGTCTCTCCGCTGGCTCAAGTCATGCTCTCTCTTTGGTGTCAGCATTTCTTTCGCTGCTTCAGACAGGGTTGTGGGAGGCGGAAGTGTGTATCCTGCAAGGAATTGTTGGGTTACTTCAACTGCAGGTTGCAATACTCGACCATCCCAATGAGTCAGATCCGTACCGTCAAACAAGAAAAGACTAGATATTTGTTCGGCACTAGCTAGTGCATGAAGTAGCTTGATGCGGATCCAGCGTACTTGCCGATTCGCATACTGACGTGTCGCAGCTTGCGTACGCTCTATAGCTGCCAGCTTAAATATTTCAAGTTCGGCTTCAGGGGTAGTACCCTTAACAAGAGCGGTTTGGTAGGTGAGGAATTCTTTATATCCGATCGAGACCCAGATGCCACGTGTCTGGTCAATGATGGTTCCAGTAGAGGCCTGGTGAGATTCACGGAAAGCTGAGAGGTTGGCGACTTCAGATAAGAGACCGTTTTGGAGCATTTTTACGATCCGTGAATCGAGGCGAGCATGGAGAGCCTCCCGGGAGGCATGAACCCATAGTAGCAATGTTGGAAATCTCATCCCTGGTCCTGGCACGGCATCTTCTGAAGCCATGCCGGCATCCAGATTTGAAGCCGCCTGCCGTTTCAAGCGCTGCTCCTCGTATATTTGAGATGCCCGATTTCCGGTTCTCAACCATATTTCGAGGGAATGCTGAATCTTGCGGCGGTCGTTTGGATGCCAGCGGTCTGCCATTACCGGGTCCACTTCCCTAAGTTTTGTGAGGATTACTTCGGTGGGTTCGTCCAAAATGGGAAACCACTTTGTCACTGTGGCACTATTAAGCTCCTCCTTCGTCTCTGATGCAAATGGTGCGTTGGCTAGGGCATCTTGGAAAAGCAAGGACTGCATATAGTAATGAGTACCTCCGACCAAGATTGGTAGCTTCCCTCTTTGGCGTATTTCTTCAATCTAAACAGAGCATCCTCCCTTAGTCTACCTATTTTTACGAGGCTAAGAGATTCTACACACCGCAATTAATGCCTTCTCCACAAATTTCCCCACTGTCCAGGTCTCTTCTTCAAGACCTATACAACCCAAGAGATGGTGCGGGATACCCTTCCTCTCATTTTCTAGCATCTTATTTGTAATAATTGGGAGCCCATGGTAGAGTTGCATGGCATCACCATTAATTATCTCGCCATTAAAGTGGCTAGCTATTTCCACAGCAAGCTGTCTATGGTGATCAGTCCTTGTATGTTTGAACTTTAAGACTTGAGTTAAGTGAGGATTAAACTTGCCTCTGATTTCCCTGTTCCGGTAGCGCCTATGATGGCAACTAAAGGCTTCTGTGGCGCTCGAGGCATCCTGGTAAAGGCAGAAAAATACTTTGTGGAGCGCAACATCCATCCAAAACCCTTCAAAATTATTTGAACTGGAAATCTGAATCTCAGCAGAACAACTACCGGGAGCGGTGGCAGAAATTCCATCCCGCCTTCCGTTCCCATCCTAGCGCTCTATTTTCTGCCCCGCTCCCCTGCTGCGCCGTTTAAGAAATGATGGCTCACAATACATCCTAACGCTCCCCACCTGCAAAATGTAACAGTACTCCCTCTCACCACTCCGGTGAGCCTAAGAACCATAATGGCAGATCAGGATACCACCAATAGCGAGATTGCATCCTCCATTGCTGTCACCAATCTGAGCTACGCATTCCCAGACGGCTCCTCAGGACTGAAAGAGGTGTTCCTGAACCTGCCTCCAGGGAGCCGCACATTGCTAATAGGGGGTGAGTCATCCATGGCTTCAATTGGTGGTGTCTTTTCTATAGCCTGACTTACCACAGCGAATGGCGCTGGTAAAACAACCCTCCTGCGTCTTCTCTCTGGGAAGCGAATGGCGCCCTCCGGGTCCGTCTCTATCTCTGGCATCGACCCCTTCAAGGATGGTCTCGAAGGTGTCACGTACCTTGGGCTTGAATGGGTACTAAATCCGATCGTCCGTACCGACATCGATGTGCCCACGCTCCTCGCTTCCGTTGGAGGGGATTATTACTCGGACCGCTGTGATGAGCTTGTACGGATTCTCGACATCGACTTAAGCTGGCGCATGCACGCCATCTCGGATGGGGAAAGGCGGAGAGTACAGTTGGTTATGGGACTACTAAGGCCATGGACAGTGCTATTGTTGGACGAGATCACGGTTGATCTCGACTTATTGTCGCGGAGCAACTTTCTTACGTTCCTGAAGCGCGAAACCACGAGTCGACCCTGCACAGTTGTATATGCTACGCATATTCTTGACAACCTCGCGGAATGGCCTACACATCTCATCTATATGGCGCTCGGCAAGGTTAAGAAGTGGGGCAGCATGGAGGAGCTGGATGTGAAGGCAGAGTCAGGAGTCAGGACTGGTAACAGCCAACTGGGAGACCTAGTGCTGAGGTGGCTGCAAGAAGACTTGGATGAGAGAGGCCTGAGAAATGGCAAGAAAAGTGAAGGAAAGTCATGAAAGTTTAGAGGGTATGGGAATGAGAAGTCGAATGACTTTAAAGAAGTGATTTTGGTGGTATATGGATTATCTGTTTGACTAAATCGGATTTGTTGATAAGCCTGCTTCAACATGACAGGCCCGGAGGCGTTGCAGAGGAGACGGTGTCACGAGCATTAGATACTCAACGGACATCTAGGTTTCTATTACTAGGATCAACATATAAGATATCAGCACTACCATTTACTCTCGGATGTATTACAGCGAACCCCATTTTCAAGCTGGTGAGAAAATTGAGGCTTCGACACCCTTGGCCTTCATACCTGCTGAAAGTGACTCAAGTGCATGCTACCAATTTCTTGACCTAGTCTGGCAACAATGCCGGAAATTTGATCTGGAATGTGGGATCGAAACGACCACGTACTCTCATATGGACTTAAATATCATATATATCTTACCTAACCATCAGACGGCGCACTCTCCTTAGTAACTCAGAAATTTGTGCTTCAGATAGACAGAAGTGAGCAAGGTATAAACATCCATTTACTTTCTAGCCTATTTTTGTATTAACCCAACAAAACTGTTCTAGAGCAAAACACGAGATGATAGCCTAAATTTCGCCCTAAAACAAGCGACGCCTTCCTTCAGTACCGAGATTAAATTAGTGCGTGCCTACTAAACTCCTCTTTTAAGAACCGGCTTGAAGGGAGCCCAGCCGCTCTGTTCTGCTCTGGCCCTTGTTTGCTAATTTCCTTACTTAAATTTCCAGTTCGGTCCCGTATTTGCTGCGGCTAGGTTATACATGCCATTGGCCGTCAAGCCGTGAGTATTCCCGTTAAGAGGCGGCCATCGTTGACATTTGGGTCAGGATCCTGAAACTTTTCCTGGGGATGGGCATCGAATCTCCCGATTTTACGTTCTCAAATTGAGTAGGCATGATCTCCCTGTGCAGCTCTCTAAGGAGGGAAAGAATCTGTGCCATATTTAGGTTCCAATTTAGAGAGGAACTCGTGGTAGTTCGTGGAAGGAAAGACCCAAGGTAAAATTTAAGAGGGTTTCTCATAGAGAAACTATAGGGAGATGAGAGGGGTTATTGGTTGGCTAGTTGAGATAATGCGTTACACAATGAAATTTGGTAATAGGACTCCGTAGAGAAGTAGATACATTGAAGAATGCTGGTAGACTCTAAGAGAAGAAGGGAAACCCTAATTCAGATGCATAAAGTAAGGTGTTTATGTGAGTTTTTTCTCAGTCGAAAATATGGAAGTTGAAGTGCATCGTGATTAGAACCTCGTCGAATGGTAGAGAGCGCGGATGACGTGCAGTGGTGTTAGCTCTTCTGATCATCTCGAATAAGGGAATTTTGTAATAACAAACGGGATCGTTAGTAAGAAAATGACACAAAGAGAAGGGAAAAAAACCCAGCCCAAATACCTAGTCTTTGACCGGTATGAAGGAGAATTTGGGTGCTAGCGAGACCGTAAAATAAAACCGTAAAATGAGGAGAGCAAAGAGTGTGCATCGAGACAAAGGCGTCGCTTCTAGAATCAGCAGGCCCAGGAATCGGAATTTTCGTCAAAAATTCCAGGCTGCCACTGCACGAGAACATTAGGCTCCAGCCATTATGGGTGAAACATTGTAAGACATGTGGCGCAGTCATGAAGAGCCTCATTGGCAAACACCCTTCGAATGCCTCACTGTGTAAATGCCATGTTGTATCGTAGATCGGGTGACACACGAAGCTTAGTGAAGCCTGTGTGCGTGCACGTGCATTAGCAAAGCACGGCCTGTCAGCGATCACCACCTCAGCCTTATACAGAATAGTACCTTGCAGGCTTCAACAATAGAGTCGTGCCTGCTTGTCTGCCCATTTCCCTACGATTTTGAGGAAATGTCGACCAGTCCGCCTCACCAGACCGCCTACTCAGCTTGGGCGCAGCGGTCCGGATTCGGCTTTCATCTAAGCTGGACCCTGAGGACAGCATGCTCGCGACTGTGTCGCGCGACGTGACCTGATGGCGGCATCTGTTTACGCCGCGTGGGTACCCTCTAAGACAGCCACCTCAGTTGCCTGGGCCTGATGCCAGATTTCAAAGCCGCATAAAGCCCTCGCGAGCTCGTTCTCGCGCCTGAGCATGCTCATTCCATACAACGAAGTCACCATGGCGAAAGATCCTGTCCCGCTCAAATCACTGCCCGCCGAAATCAACATCGCATCTAGGTATTCCATGCTCTTTCCATAAAACTGGCACTGCTCTACAATCAAGGACTCATAAGCTAACTGGGCGTTATCACAGATCTCTCCATACCCAACTGAACCGCCTAATAACGAGTCGCCTCCCGCTCGGGCTCCCTCCACACGCCTCTTCACCAACGCTCTACACAACCGGCCTCCTCCACTTCGCCCACATCTACCTGACCTTCGAGTCGCTATGGCAGGACCTGCTCCCGTCACCCTCCCACACCACCTCGCCATCCTCCCCACTTCTCTCTTTCCTCCTCGTCGACCCATGGGACGCCGACGCCGACAACACCAGCCCGCCAACCTCCCCGCAAATGCTAGAATTCTTGAGGAACCTAAGGCCGAAGGGCCTGAGTAGGTCAGGCAGGCTGAGGCGGGATCTGAAAACACTGACCGGGCTCAGCGAGACCGATTTGTCCGTCCAGCTATCCCAGTTCCCGGGCGTCAAGGTGCAGGAGTACTGCGCGCACATCCGCAAAACGGTGGCGCAGAAGCCGCATGTGCTTGTTGCGTACGCGTGGTGCTACTACATGGCCGTGTTCTCGGGCGGGCGGTGGATCAGGAGCGAGCTGATGAAGGCTGGGGAGGGGTTTTGGCGGGGTGGGGAGAAGAGGGCGGGGAGTAGTGTGCCGTTGGAAGAGGCTGGCCTCTCGTTCTTCTCTTTCCCTGGGACTGAGGATGGAGAGGATATTAAGGTGGAGTTTAAAGAGCGACTGGCTGCTGCTGAAGACCTCTTCACGGCGCGGGAACGGGAGGAGGTTGTTGCAGAGGCTTCGGAGATATTCAAGTACAGCGCTAACTTGGTGCGTGAGTTGGACGAGCTGCTGGCAACGTCCCAGGAGAAGCTAGCGGCTGTTGAAGCTGCGGAGAAAGATAAAGAGAAGGCCGAAGAGGTAGAGCGGGCGATGGTGCGTGTGCAGCGTCGACCACGGGCTTGGCTACGCAGACCTGAGGTCACAGGCATGGTGGTCGCGTTGAGTTGCGTTGCTTGGTTTGCTCTCTATCACATGAGCGCGAGCATTATGCCATGATTCGGCCTTTCCCTGCAGAGTAGACGTTATGAACGGCTGACGCTTGCGGCAATTTGGTTTATGGTGGTCATGTCTTTACGGTACCTGCAGATATCAAGGTTTTGGCCGAAGGATTAGAGGGGCCTGTCTCATAAAGTCTCATATTTTGGTCGGGAGGCTGCTTTGCACATCTAGGTATCATTATGATAATCGGGGTGATACCCAATAAACGCATATTGTGCTTTCTAGATACACTTTGCTATCAATTTTTTACGCTTTCACGTAGATCTTCAAAAATGCGAAAGCTTGGAGTGAAGACGTAAAGTTTATTAACTCAACGAATGCCGCAAAGCAAAGCGTGATTTTGGAACCATTGCCGCAGTGATTTACGGAGCTTGGAGTGTATTCGATATTTCGCCCCCCCCCCCCCCGGGGGGTTCCAAAAGAAAAGAGGGTGTTCGGGTGGGGGTTTTGGGATGGTCTCTATGCTCTTCTAACAGCTGTTAATCGAGCGGCACCGATTACTTCGTACAAAGGGCCTCGGAGCGCCAAGTTCGTTTTGGGATCCAAAGAGAATTTATGGCAGCAGGAGTTGAAGCAAAATCAAGTTTCTTCTATATAATATCATAAACAATATAAGGAAATGGAAGGGGATCAGGTAAGAATGAATTCTTCGTTACTGCATTGTTAATTGAAAATTTCTGTACGGTAAAGAAAAGCAAAATAACGTAGGAAACATAGCAGGAAAGTGTGTGAAAACCACTCGACATTCCACCACCATATTTTTTCTCCTGAAACTCGCTCTTATCCCTACTCAACCTCCTCACCTTCTTCCCGACCCTCGTTCATGCTGTGTTCCTTCTTCTGGTGTCTGAAAAGATCCCTTCTACGGAAGTAACCTTTGCCGCCGATACGGTCACACCCGGGTTTAGGGCACGGAAACGGCGACTCGTCATGAACCTTCTTCATGTGCTTTGTATACTCTGAGACTTTCTGGAAAGCATTCTCCCAGACTGGCCTACTCTCTGGCCTCCACTCCGAGCAGTCCTTGTGTGGACAGGACTTCCCATAAGAGGCACTGAGTCTAGCCTCATCTTCTCCAATGTGATGGTAATTTCGTAAGTGCTGTGTCAAGTGGTCCTTGCGTTTGAAACCATTCACGCCTCGATGCTTCTTACAGTGGGGGCAGGCATAACGTTCGACGTCATCTTCGTGAATCTTTAGGTATCGTTCGTATGTGTCATATCGAGAAAAGGCAGAACCACAGTCAGGCTGCTCGCAAATGAAAGCTGCGTGCCCCGTTTCCTCGGCATGCTCGCTTAACTTGTGCTTGGAGCTGAATGCTGCACCACATTCGCTACACGAACGCAACTCTAGATGTGCTGTTCTCATATGACTGGAGAGAGACCATGAAAAACGAAACTTTCCAGTACATTCGCGGATGGGGCAAGCATAGGCGGCGTTACTAGTCACGGAATCATGAACATGTAGGCTGGCTACTTCAGCGCCACAGGAGGCACTATCTTTGTCCGAAGCCACGCTATCTGTGTGAAAAACAGGATGGTAGGTCCTAGAAGTTATAAGTCTAGATGTTTAAGAGAAGTTAAGAAGTGGGGTACATACCCGGAAGCTATATTTATATAAGCTATAGGATCAGGTAACTCATGCTGCGTGATCCTGTTTGGGGTATAACGCGTGTCTTCATCGTGACTACTAAGTGAAGCTCCCAAGGGCCGGGTCTCGGGAATTAAAAGAGATTCTCCGTTCACTGCAATTAAATCGGAAGATGGGATCCGTTCCCAAGGCTCCGGGTCGTCCGTAGGAAAGTTTCCTAGGTTAAAAGTCTGGTCGAGTGGCTGAAGCAATCTAGAATTTGGGATTTCATCTTGCACCATGCCGGGCACGGCGGCGTCAGGAAAGGCAAGACGTTCATTCCAAGGAATTTCGAACAGGGAGCTTGCTAAATCTGTGGCAGTTCCATATTCGTAGGGCCTAGCTTCAGATGGAAATGCATCATAGGGGGTTATGTTCGAAGGTGACGGCGTGAGAAAGGAATGGTGGAAGTTTTTGAAGCCCCTTCGCCCTTTTTGTTAGCAAGGTGTAAAAAAAAAAAACTCACCCAAAAGTCTCCATCGTGGAAAATGATTGGAAGTGTTAGCGAAGTTGCAGTGCGCTATTCCTAAAGAGATCGTAGGCTGAAACACGGCCGGGAAGGCAAGAGCTGTTCAGAAAAGCGGCGATGAGCTGAGTAACTGCGTGGCAGTCGATGGTCAGAATTTTTGGTGCGTGGGAAGGTAGGGGTCAGCACCCAAATCTATAATTCCGGTCATAGTCTTGTCGCTGCTTTAACGACCGACCTTGAAAAAGGGCGATATCACACACAGCCAAGTATTGGCACCATTATATGTCTTTTTGCATAGAAAAAGGGCGAGACATTCAGCTGACACACAAGGGAGCTTCAGGCGGCATCGAATCTCTTGATGATACGTAGGCTTTTTGAAGGCAAGAAAAAGGGCGAGCAGGTGACTGGATGCGAGATGCTTGCAGGTTTTCTCGGGTTTTCAGCCTCGTCTAAAGAGCTCCCTGTCTGCATGACGAGGTCCTATGTATGATGGAGCATTGAAGATACTAGGGAGAACAGCGGCGGGAAAGGATTCCTAAGGCACCAAGAGTGGCGTACCGCCACAAAAATACCTGCAAACTAGAGGTAGAAATTAGGGACTACAAATTATGTTCCGTTTTTCTGTAATTAGCTGGACCTACCTGTACGAGACGCACGAAGGATCCTATCACCCAGTCTTTAACTAGTGGATTGAATGGCTGAGAATCTGCGCGGCAGGGGTTCTACGGAAGTCCAAATACACCGAAGACGAAGAGTAACGTCAACCGTGGCATTCACCAGAAGCTGCACTCGCGGTAGCTAGTGCGACTGAAACAACTGGCTCGGAGAACATTCTACTGTCCTTCTTTCCAAACAATTCTAAACTCTTCAACAAACTTCTGTGTGTTAAATTTATCAAATGTACTAGCTCAACCATCGATCCCGCACCCCTCATCTCACAATGTCCACCCGCGGCCAATTCAACACCAAGAACCCCACGATAAAGCGCATTCGTATTTCTCTCCCACCTAACCCCCCCAATGTCCCTTATCCTCACTAACCATCTTCCAACAGTCAAAGAAGCCTCCGAGCTCGCCTCCAATGCCTCGCCCGACTACCACGCCGAGCCTCTCGAAGATAACCTCTTCGAGTGGCACTTCACATTGCGCGGCCCCCCCCCCCCCCCCCCCTACGCTACAGGCATCTACCACGGCCGCATAATTCTGCCGCCCACCTACCCGCTCCGCCCGCCGTCCTTCCGCTTCCTAACGCCGTCTGGCCGCTTCGAGGTCAACCGCGAGATCTGTCTCAGCATCAGCGGACACCACGAAGAGACATGGCAGCCGGCATGGGGCATCCGGACCGCGATGGTGGCGATACGGAGTTTCATGGATACGGACGCGAAGGGCCAGGTTGGGGGGATCGAGTGCAATGAGGCGGCGCGGAAGAGGATGGCGGGGGAGAGTGCGGGGTTCAGGTGTCCGAGCTGCGGGAAAATCAACGCGGAGATTATGCGTGAGCGAGAAGAGGCGGCCAAAAGCATGGAGGCTGGCGGTGAGAAGATGAAGGAGGAGGTTGTGCCGGAGGAGCTGAGGTTGGCATATCGGGAGGACTTGGGCAAGGACGCTGCGGAAGAGGAGGGAGCTGCGAAGGCTGAGGCGAAGGGGAAGGAGAAGGTGGAAGGCGATATACCAGCGCCCGTGCCATCAACTCAAGTTGATTCGCCTGCTGTGCAGTCGTCAACAAATAGTACGATAGCGCCCCCGCCGACTCGAACTGTACAGCTCCCTCAACCGCCAGCAGCACAGCGCTCCACCGAGGGGTCGCCCGCATGGATTGACCACGCGATTTACGGCATTCTTGCTGTCCTGATATTTATGGTGTTGCGGAAGGTATTCTGAAGACTTCCACGATGCATATATTAGCGTTTCTAGGAAGTTTGGTATTTGTTAGAAGAACTCCAGGAAGGTAGAATGGCGATTGGGCGTTAATAGAGATAGTTATTACGAACCATGATGGGAAACTGTTTAGGCTTCGGTTCAGGGCTTGGTTGTGCTTATAGACATATGTGTTCACAAATGAATTGGAATGTACAGGGAATGGTTTATACTTTGGGGCGGTATTCTAGGCTAAATTAAATGAGCTTGCTTCGAAATTCCCAGTGTTTAAGAAGACACGAGATATTGCGCATGGCCCAGGGTATCTGTCGCTTCTACTCTGTTATGCCATTTTCGCGGCGCCACTAGCATGGGGTGCTTAGAAGCTACTAGCATGCTTTATTGGAAGAACGCATTTAGCAATGAAGCAAGCCCCACGCCTCTTTAAGCTTCACTGTACTACCGACCCACTGACTTATCACTCTCTAATCTATAGAATGGCAACAAGCCTCTGCCATGAAACATACCAAATTTGTCGTATCTTACGCCACTTTTACCTGCCTAACCAGCTTTTCTGAGGCCTGTAATGCTCTTTTCTTCCTGCCTCGCTCTCCCCATCTCTTCCTCGCAGACTCCAGAGTACGCCGGAAAGTTCAAAAAGGCGAAGTCTAACATCGATTTCCTAAATATATGATTAGATATATTCTTGTAGCTTCTGCGGAATGCTACGGTATAGCCATGACATTTAAACAGCATCAAAGAAGACATCCGAACCGTACAAGCTAAAAATTAGCCCACTCTTGCAGGCAAAACATCGAGCTCTACATCCGCCAATGTAGCATCCGAAACAATGCCATGCCTACGCTGAGGCTGCACAGCACTACGTAGGCGGTCCGCAATCTTCACCACCGACGACCTGACGGACCCAGAGCGCTCAAAGGCCTCGTTAATCGACTCGAGTGTCTGGCCGCGCGTCTCAGGCATGAAGAGCGAGCATACGACTGCTGTGAGTAAGGTTGCTGAACCGAAGAGGAAATAGACGCCGAAAGTCGAGTTGGCGAGGAAAATTGGGGTTGTGAAGGCCACTATCCAATTAACGATCTAAGACTACTTTTTAGCATCACGCATCTCAATGTTCAGTGGGTTTCAATGAGAGAGAAGCGGACGCACCCAGTTCGAGCTGTAGGCTAGACTCGTCGCTGCGGCGCGCGTCTCTGGCGGCTGGATCTCGCTTGCGTACACTTTGATGCCGACAGCCCAGGTGATGCTAAAGAAGATCGCGAAGAGATAGATCATCACGATTACGACCCAGCGGCCAGCACCGTAGCTTCCGTAGACGCTATGGGAGGCGTACAAGGATCCTATAAGGATCATACAGGCAGACAGACTTAGGCCGCCGGCGATGGTGGAGGTACGGCGGCCCCAGCAGTCGGAGAGGAGGAATGCGGGGATGGTGGCGAGGAAGATGAGAAGTGCAGAGACACCGGATGCGAGAAAGGAGGCTTGTGAGCTGCTGAGGCCGGCTTGTTGGAAGAGGAGGGGGGCGTACTGGAGTCTGTTAGCTGGTGTCTTATATGACAGTGGCATCCGCATCTAATGGCAGGCTATCTGAGAATATAAAAGGGGTGTGACTTGCATAAAGCACTCCGTCAATTCCACTCAGCTGCTGCATGCCCATTAGAAACACGCCCAGTGCAGTCCTCTTCCATACTTTGTGCCGAAACACTTTGAAGAGATCCCGGCGCCTACTCCTACTCTCCGCATCTGGCACTACGATGGCTTGCTCTTGCTCCTTCTCCCGCTCCGCTCCAGACACACCAAGGACATCCCATGTCTTCGCGGCCTCATCCCTGCGTCCAACCGAGGTGAGCCAGCGCGGTGACTCGGGGAGTAGCAGCACACATGCAGCGGCAAACCCTAAGGCTAATCCAGCTTGCAATGTGAACGGCAGACGCCACGATATGGACGACGATATGTTAACGGTACCGTAGCAGACGAAAAAGCCAGTGCAGATGCCGATAGTGACGAGAAGCTGCGGGATAGAAGCCAGAGGGCCACGATATGCTGGCGGCGCAATTTCGCAGATATAACTAGTGAGGTTAGAACTAGCCCTGCTTCCTGCAGGGACGGATTGAGAACTGCTCACACTACAAGTGTACTGAGGAACAACCCTTCGCCAACCCCCGTAATGACACGACCTACAAACAGCATAGCAAGCCCCACAGAGGCTGCTTCAAGTGCTGCACCTATGCCGAAAATCACACTCCCAATTGCAATGCCTCGTACGCGCCCCAGTCGATCTGCTAGATGGCCGGCAAAGAATGATGCTGTGGCTGCGGGCAGGAGGATAGACGATACGACAAGCCCGTGCAAGGTGGAAGAGAGATGGCCAATGCTAGCTATGAACTGGGGCATCGTGGTAATTGGGCCGATGCACCCTGTATCGAGCCTGAAGGGGTGCAGTTTTGAGCATGGATCTATTTTGTTTCCTCAGAATATCTGTGCTAACTCACCCAAAGAGGCAACCGCCGAAAGCTATGAGCACTGATGCTAGAGCATATTTAGGAGGATGGCGGAGAAGTGTAAGATATGAAGTGATAGTCATGTTGGTAATGAGCTCGGGTCAATGTTTTGGATTGTGACTGAAGGAGGTCATAATCTGTAACCAAAGCATCACAGTGCCCACATATCTCTTATATATATAATACTCAGCCGATGCAAATGAATCATTAACAGGACAGGGGGTTCGCTTTCGTGGTTGACAGTGGATTAGCACTATAGCCAACGGGATGAGGTTGATTGTGCCAGTATTACAAAACATGCCGTGCACCGAGAGCGGATTCCCCGGGATAATTCCGAGCGGAAAAGGAATCAGCTTCGCGCCCTATCCCTTAGCACGTTGAAATTGGTCATAGGCTTATCGATAAGAAGTGGCCACTTAGATCAGCTGAATTTGGTACGCGTTGTTTTGATTCTAGTGTTTGCGCACGGGCCTTCTTCTCTTAGCTCGACGTGCTAAGGAATAGTCAGTCAGAAGTTCCATTCTCATTGTATGGTTTTATAAGATAGGCAAGCTACTAGAAAGAGGAAGTAATCTCGAACAATATCACTTTTGGCCCGTTGACGCCATGGGTGAGAGCGGAGCTTCACAGGCATCACAACAGCAAAAAAGACCTGTAATGATTAAGAGGACCTGCTATCCCTTTATCTTAAGGTGACGAGCCTCCATCTCCTGTTCTTTAGCCCAATCCAGTCTTCTTCGGGTATACTAACAAATCCATTTCGAAGGGCTATACCATTGTTCCAACCCACAGACAAAGCATGTAACATACGCCCATTTCCGGATAGCCTAGATATTGTTCCCGCGCCCACTAGAGCCTCGCCCCCGATAATTACTAGATCGAGAATTGAGATTTCGTGGTCGGCATCTAAATCATGACCTTGTGCGGTCTTTAGGCTTGAAGAGCAAATTGATTCAGGAAGTTTGGGATCATTGAACGGAACGCAGATTCTAGTTTCCAAATTAGGTATTGCTTTTAGAACCTCTCCAGTTGCCGATAAACAGGTGTGACGAGGGGGGCCTCGCCTGTGCGGATTTGGACGCTCGATGAAGAAGTAGATTGTAGCTGTGCTAGTCCAGAAAGTCAAGAATCCGGAATGGAGTACCTCTTCGCCAGCAGTAATATCAGCCAGTTTTTCGATTGCTTGAGGCAGCTCGAGCTACTGTGGAGCTGGACTTCTAGAAACACTCGCGGAAGTATGCACAGGAGACGACTGGGTAATTCTAACTAACTTTCCGCTAATTAGGCGGCTATAGAATGTTATAATGCATGATTCGAGCGTAGTTCCTTTCTCAGACATTCTAATATTCCGGGCGCCTCCGCAGCACCACGAGGACCAGCTCCAGGTTGGGAATGGTAACTCGCGAGCTGTGCCGTCTTGCATCAGAACCGTCTGGGAACAGGTGTTTCTGCGACGATTAGAGACTGATGATATTGTCCACGTGAGTGAGTTCGCAAAATGCGACTTTGGTAGACCCCAGATGAACTCATCACCCCCTAACAGTGCTAGGGCCCTTGTCGCACCAGCAAACGCATTCAAAATATCCGATCCGAAAGATAATTGCCGCACACTGTATCCTCGAAGTAGTCGGCTATAAATTTCGTAGAACTTGTCTGATTCGGTCTTCACACTTCGGTAGCATGGTTTCCACTCGGCCAGGCTTCTTGGGATTGTGACATCATCATGCACCAGCAATTCGAGGACATTCATCTTGACGGGCTCTTCCGACTCTAAGAATTTCTCTTCGAGCCAGCTTGCCGTCTTGCAATGCCAATAAATCTGCTTTTCTCGGAAGATTAACAGCCGTCGGGAGAAGAGACGCTCTTGAAACGTCCATGCTCTTGTTTGCCATGGAGATATTCGATCATAAATAGACAGGGGACTGGTGCTATCATCGACGATTTTGAGAAGACTAATGGTAGGCAAATGGAGAATATCTTGGCGGACGTCCCTAGTACCGGGACGAACGCCTTGAAGCCCCGAACCCGCGTCTCCTGCGGCGGCCACGATGGTCAGAAGTGCCCTTGAGTAGATAGCACCCATCTGGGATATTTGGTCCTGCTGGCTCGCTGGGTCATCTTGGAAGATACAGAGTGTATCAATCCAGCAGTACTGCTCACCAATGGCTTCGGTTACCTGTATAGCATCCTTAATGGTTGCAGGTATGTCTTCTCCTTCAAGTGCTCCTTTCTGGCTAAGCATTGGCCAATCTGAATGCGTGAGTTTCTTTTGCTTTGCTGAACCCCATACGTATGATAGTGCAACGAAACGGCATGCTGGCGGCGCAGTAGTGACACATGAACGTTTCACATCTATTACCAGTAGATTTTCCGGCTGAGGAGGGGGTCGCGGCCAAATTGGCAAATGGCATTTATCTCCATGATGACTTTCGCAGAGATCCAGCCATTTCTTAAATAGAACTGGATCCGCCGTTTCTTCAAAAAGCCGTCCAGAGAACCTGCTTGCATGTGTTTCCCCGAGCAACCTATCCGAATCTCCGTCCAAGCCAAACCCTCTTGGAACCGGATTGAGACAAACTTGAAACGTAACGGATTGAAACTTTTCTGATTCTATGATGAAATCAACATGCCGAGGGTGACAGCACTCCAGAAACTCATTATACTTGGCGGACCATTGCATAGGACAAAGGCAGAAGTGCACTGCTTGGAGAATGCAATGAGCGTCTTTCGGGATTCTCGTTGTGTCAAAGCTCTGCTCTAACAATTGGCACAATGAGCAGAGCCGTTTCCTGGCGATTATATCCCCGATGGAGCCTATATCGACATTTTTGACGTTATATTGTAGGCCATCATCCCCAAATATATGACGCTGAAAATCAATCCCGGAGCAAATCTCACATAACTTAACGCTCGCCATTGCGGTTTAGCTGATGCTGTAAGGTTCACACTAGCAGGAGAGTATATCGCCAAGAATACCGGAAACCTTCTCAAGGAATTACTTGAGCACTAAAGTTGATGAATGCGATCGAGGTCGGGGGAGGGATCAGTTAAGCTTTATCTCATAAATCAGACGCTCCGTAGTAGATTTTGGTTACGGGGTAGGGGAAGCACGTGCAACGGCTCCCTATACCCCCCCCCCAAATCTTCTGCGAAGCGTCTCCCCCCTTTAGCGAGTGCTGCGAGATTTCAAATTCGGTACGCGTATCCAGTCTCGCTTGTAATTGAAGTGAACGGCGCAAGGACCGTTTTAGTTGCCCTGAGAATCGCCTTGGTTGGCCAGGAGAACCAAATTAAAGACGTACGCTTCCTCTTCTCCCCCTTAACTACGCCTCTGTTGTGGCCGCCAAAACGCGAAGACAACGCTGTCTCTTCAATTGCCGATGAAATTTGGCAATATCGTACGAGTGGAAACCTTACGATATTTAACAAAGATCACGACACTGCGGAGGAAGGCCAATCGCAAGTCCGCCAGAAGTAAAGTTCTTGCAGCCAAGCATACGGCTTCGCTACAATTACTATCTACAGTTGGTGGTAACCAAGCGAGATTGGATGCGCGTACCGAATTTAAATTTTTAGAGCGCTCGGGGGTGAAGCTGGTCGTGCACATCACTGTATTAGTTTATTATTTAAAAATAAGTAGAATAAAAAAGTTATAAGACTTATATCTAATTTAGAAAATGATTTACTAAACCACTCTTAAATTCTATAAGCTCACGTACTATATTGCTATCTAGATTAAGTATTAGCCTATGCTTGGGTGGTGGTCGCTGACTTTTAGGCGTTGTCGAGGTCTGCCAACAGTATCTCCTTGCCCATCTTCTAACAGTGATCGCTTGTATACTCGTAAAGAAGTGAGTTTTTTGAAAGAGTCAATATCTTTCCAGATTACGACTGGAAAATGGCAGTTAGAGCCTGCTGCAATGGTGTTCTGAAGCTGTGGCTGTTTATTTAGGATGATCTTCAGCCGAGTTTCTTCGGCGCTGGGCATTTTGATTGCTGCTTGAGCACCATCGATACCATCCCACGCTGGAAGTTGAGTAACTTCAAATTTCTCTTTCCGAGATCTCTTGTCAGTATTGTTCCAGAGTGTGAGATCCAGTCTTTTCGATGTGAGACTTGAAATTAGTCCAGTTGTGGCATGATCAGCACCCACTGTCACGACAGCCCCAGCTGACATTGTTGAGGTTGACGACTTCAAGCCCGTCAAGATTAAGCCACTCTTACGTTGTAGAAGCGTATGTTCTTCGTCTATTACACTCGGCTTTTCGATGCAGTTGGATTCCTTCATCAAGTCATGAAACTCTTCTGGTAGAGTCAGAACGACAGGAAGTTCGTGATGGCTATCCTTTACAACGACATGCTTGCCGCATATTGAAAAGCTTAGTTTCACTGGCTTGATGATTCGAGCGCACGAGAGAAGACAAGCCTCGGTGCCTATGGCGCGAGTAGAGTCAGCTGGTGGTGCTTCAGTTCGATGCAGTCAAGCTTGCGCTCACCATTCGTGAACGCCCAAAGGTAAACGGAACTTGAGAACGTGAACGCTACCAATGGTGCATTAGGATGGAACATTACATCGATGGTTCCTGGATCCTCATCCGCTCTTTTTCTTTCGAAGCGGGTAGAACTTTCTAGTTGCACTTGAAGAGGGCCTCCGCCATGAACACTATACAGTGCCACGTGTTTTCGGTCAATGATAGTGATGAATCTCCCGTCAGCACTCAATTTTGTCCAATAAAAATAAGGTGTTCGTCGAAAGAAGAAGTAGTTATCCGACAAATCTGGATAAGCTGAGGGTTTCCACGCT
>Ga0307515_10004270_pt1 | contig 29659 bp, 19 predicted proteins | sample 17_EM_MG_FD_194513 | JGI IMG/M metagenome (GOLD analysis project Ga0307515, IMG submission 194513) | Populus trichocarpa ectomycorrhiza microbial communities from riparian zone in the Pacific Northwest, United States - 17_EM | ecosystem: Host-associated > Plants > Roots > Unclassified | place... | reverse complement strand
AGTGGTTGTCGAGATATTAAGGTGCGATTTTTCCAATTTTTGGTGAGTTTTGAGATGGGCAGTTCGATGGGTTGGGCAGCTCGATGGTGGAATACGTTAGTATATAGTAACGTATTTAGTATTTAGGGTATTAGGTTAGGTATTAGGCGGCGGCTACTAAACCTAGCTATTAGGTAGTTTAGGTTATTATAATAACAGCCTTTTTAATAGCATTTATAGCAGCGTTCTAGTTTCTAGAGTAGCTTACACTCTCTATTTAAGAGTTTTTATAGGAAGGTTAGTATAGAGAAATTAATATTAGCTCTAGTAGTATTTAAGATAGTTAGCGTTAGTGGCTTAGTATATATAGGTTTAGTAGGCCTAGAAGGCTTCTATAGAGAGGTCTTAGGGTAAAGGTTAGTAGTAGTAATCTAATTTAGTTGTTATTTAATCTTTTATAGGGCTGCTACTATATTATAAACATTATTATAGTTATAGCTAGTAGCTGCGTAACTAAGGCGATAAGTAACTTTTTTAAGGAGGTCCTCTTAGTCTTTAGTATTATCTTAAGTAAGGGCTCCAGTATATTCTTAGAATTTAATATAAAATTTATTAAATAATTTAGTAGGGCTTATCTTTAGGGTATATAGTTTAGCTTAGCTAGTGGCTAATAGGTTATAGTTGCGGTATATTAAGTTAAGATTATTGAAGGACTTTTTAGTGGAATTACTACTTCTAGGGGCTATTAGTCTCCTATTAGGCGAAGAGTCTATTAAATAGTATACCCTTTATTCGCCTAATAATATAACTAATCTTAGTATCTTCTATAGGGAAAAGGTAGGCGCTCTAAGTTAGTTTTTTGCGGATTTATATCTTCTAGTAGCTATATTCCTTACAGTCTCCCTAAAAGATTAAAGGATTAGGATAACGTATATTAAACCCTATAGTGGCAGCTTAAGTTTAGTTATTATAGCTTTTATTATCACTGCTTTAGTAGGGGTTCCTATTAGATAAAGTTGCTAGGGGCGTAAAAACTTAGGTGGCGTTATATATAGTAGAGAGGTATCTAGCATTATTATAAATATGCTTATTAAGCTAAGATTATAGGTATTTAATTATGCTATCTTTTTTAGTAACCGTAGCAATAAGTGCCATTTTAGCCTTCTTTAACTATTAGACGTCGCGTTTAGACACGCGGAGGTCGTCTTTAGTCTCTTAGCATATATTATTAACAAGTGCCTTACAAGCTTATAGGTCTTAGATAATATCGCAATTTTAGGTAGTACGCATCTTAGCTTATATAAGCTTTAGGTAGTAGTTCTATAGAAGGCGGTAGTATTTATTAGGTTCTTATACTACTATTTTTATAAACATCTCAGCGTCTTATATTTTAATTTTAATAGGTAATGGCCCTTTTACTTACTTGTTTATAGTTATATAGTTAATAAAGGATAAGATATTGTTAATATCTACCTTATTAGGGTTATTATAATCTTTTAAGCCATTAGGCTTCCCCTTAGGGGTTAAGGCTAGGGTTAATTGGCGGCGTAGGTTAAGTATAAATATTGGATTATTCTTTAGGTTTAATATAGTGGCTAGTAAGAAATATTATCTTACTATTATAGGTTCCTTAGAAGTATAAAGTAGGGTAACTTATAAATACGCTACTTTTAGCAGCGCCTATAGTATTATAAAGACGTAGAATTGGTCGTAGGCTAAGTATTAGTAGTAAAAAGGCGCAACGTAATGTTATAGGACGGGGGCAGTGGCTACAGAGCGTATGTATTCAAGGAGTCTACAAGACGTTACACGATCAATCGTAAGGGTCGAGGGCGTAAGGAGGTGATATACCTACGCGTAGCTGACATAAGCTGTATATAAGGTGTACGCGAAAGCACGGGGCTCTCCTATAGAGGCCCCTGTGGTAGGGTTTTGTAATAAGTATATAAATAAACCTAAAGAAGGTTAAAGTAATTGTAAACTAGTAAGAACCTAAAAACGTTAAGGTCGTAAGAGCCTTTATAGAATTTGCCAACTTCTACTAATAGTTTATTAATAACTTCTCCGCCTTAGTTTTACCTCTTATAGCTTTAACTTAAAAGGGTAAAGCCTTTATCTTTAATAAGGAATATAAGAAGGCCTTTACTTATCTAAAGGTTATATTTACTACCGCGCCTATACTTTAACACTTTAACCTAAACTAAATAAGTATTATAGAAGCTAATTTATCTAACTATATTACTAGAGGTATACTATCTTAATATAACGAGCACGGGGTATTATACTCTATAGCGTACTTCTTAAAATAACTAAGCCTAGATAAATATAACTATAAGATCTATAATAAGGAATTACTAGCTATTATTAGATGCTTTAAGTAATAGCGACCTAAACTAGAAGACGCTAGATTTCTAATTAAGGTCCTTAATAACTATAAAATGGTTAGGTTATTACTAGGCCCGCTAGTTAAAATACTTATTTTGTTTCTAATTTTTAATTATATACCGCCTAGGCGTTTAAGGCTAAAAGCTTAATATCCTAACTTAATGCTTATAAGACGCGCTAGTACTAAAAGAAGCCCGTTCCTACTAAAAGCAGACTTTACTCCGCCCTAAACTATTTAATCCTTTTACTAAAGACCTTATAGTACACGTCCTTAAAATAACTAATTAATTAATTAAATAGATTATAGTTAACAAATACCTAAATAATAAGTTTATTTAAGAGACGCTTAAACTAATATAAGATAGTATTAGACGCTCTAAAAAGATTTCTTTAAGTAAATACAAAGCCTATAGAAACTGCTTATACTACTAAAACCGCCTAGTTATACCTAACTATAATAAACTTAAGCTTAAGCTCCTTAAATACATATATAACCTATTAGTAGCCAGCTACCTAGGCTAAGGGGAAAACCTAAAGCTACTTTAACGGGAGTATTACTAGCTAAATATGCATAATATAATACAAAGGTACGTCTTTAGCTACTATATCTACTAATAAGCTAAAGCTTTGCATAAGATATATAACGGCCTACTAAAGCTACTGCCTATTCTAGACCGAAGATAGAAGAATATCTTAATTAACTTTATTATTAACTTTCCTGTAAGTAAAGGCTGTATATATATTATAGTAGTTATAGACTAACTATCTAAGATAAGGCACTTAATGTGAGGTAAGGATGTAGATAGGGAGTCCAATGATAGAACAATGGGTATATTGTATAGACAGAGACGAATCCTTAAGGGAAAAGGAGGAGTCTGTGTGCGAGGTAGAAAGGGTTTTCCCTAGGTACGTGCAGAGCACGTGCCTTACGGGCGAGTCACCCCTAGGTTGCCCCAGGGTCGCCCGTACCTTGCGGCTATATAACTATCTACTTAGGTTTTACCTAACAATGCCCCCCCCTTTAAAAAGGGTCGTCCCCGATCCTTTATATGCTTAAGCCTTAATAAAACCCCATAAAAAACCTTAGTAAGGAAAAAATTTAGAGGAGAAAGAGCGTCTTAATTTTGCGTATAGAGAGACGGGTAGTACACGTGCGCGGCGCGAAGATGTTAAGGAACTTTAACCGGCGGTTAAAGTTATCTAATTAGTTAGATTTACCTTACTAAAACTCCCCGCATTTAACTAAGCTAATAGCGATTTTATATACCCGGTATGGAAAATCCTAATTAGTCTATTTAATAGGTAGAGCTAGTAGAGCTTAATACCGTTGCCTAAATTCGGTAGACCAGAAATATTCTAAAAGCTTACTTATATAGGTAGGTCGCTAGTACCTTACGGGTTGGTTATAGGTTATTCGCATACAGCCAGATTTATAGACAGTAAGGCTATATACCTATTAAATCCGCTACTAACCCTGCTTTGGCCTTACGCTATATCAGCGTAGCGCCGTATATACTTTACGGGTAGGTTATAGGTTATTTACATACAGCCAGATTAGGACGGTAAGGCTATATACCCATTAGACCCGCCGCTAACCCATGTTTTAGCCTTATATATTATTTGCGTAGTATATACATGGAATAGTATAAGTTATTAGTATAGGTTACTACTAGTGGGTTACCAGTAGGTTATGGACCCTAGTTAAATAGACCCCGGTTATAAACGGGCCTATTCTCTAATATATAAATAATCTGCTTAGCTAGCATAGAGTAACGGATTAAGTTTAGGAAGGGTGCTTTCTAAATTAAGGCTGTAGTTTTTATAGCAATTATTACTTATTTTTTAATCCCTTAGAACGTCCTCTGCTCCGCTTTAATACAGGTTATATTTTAATAGCGGCGCTTACTTTTCGCCTACGCTTCGGCTATAAGGCTAGGGTGTCCCGCTTACGGTACTTATCTAATAGTTATTAACAATTCTTAAGTTCTGTCTTGTATTTCTATTTATTATACTTATCCGGCCATCCTAGCCATTTAATAAGGTACTGCGGTTGTCCAGCACGATCCTAGTAGGTAACGATTACTTTTACTTCCTAGCTACCTTCCTTAAGCTCTTCTACTACTAGGGGTTAAAACCTAGGGCGTAACCTATAAGGCTCTAGTAGGGAGATATAAAAGACTAGGTAGAGCCGTGCTATAGTAGGTAGAAGCTCTAGCTTATATACTTGCTACCCTACGCGCTCTAGAATCTAAAACGGTCCCATAAACTTATAGTTAAGCTTTTTATAAGGGCGTTTCGTGCGGATGTTCTTAGAGGAGAGTAGGACTCGTTTACCGACGGCGAAATGCTTAGCTAGATAGTGACGATTGTAGTATTTTACCTAAAGCTTTTAGGCGTATATTATTAATGCCGCCGCTACCTTATATATAAGGCGTAGGCGTTATAGATACGTCTTTATAAATTAGACATTTGTTAACTTAGACCCCTCCCTACCTTACTAGGCGTCTTAAACGCTATCTAGGACTCTATCTAGGACGTTTAGTAGCTAGCTATAGGCGAGCTTAATAGGGGAACGCTTTATTATAGTATAGACCTTAGAGTTATAGGTAAAGGCTGCTTTTTTAAGTAGGGAGGCCCAATTAGACTATTCCCAGTTTATAAATATACGCAGGTATACCTTAAGCTCCTAGTTCTGACGCTCTATCTAACTATCTATCTATAGGTAGAATATAGTGCTAAGTTTACGTTAAACGCGGAGATAGTAGCATATAGTGCTCTAGTACTTGCTTATAAATATACTACCCCTATTAGAGACAATATTATCTAGAGGCCCTATTTATATAAAGACTCTAAATAAGAGTTCTACGAGTTGCGTAGCATTAATTGTTTTATACACTAGATAGTAGCGCACTAGCTTTATAAAACGGTCTATAAGGACAAGGACGGAGTTATACTCTACACTATTAGGAGTCTTAGACTCTAGGAGATCTATAATAAAGTTAAGTAAATAATGCCGCTAGGCTTGGGTGGGGGCCTAGAGAGGCTGTAGCTTACTATAGGGTTTATAGCGGCGCGATTTAGAGTGTTAGTAGGTATTATAATTATCTAGGTATTTGCGAAGGTCCTAGGTAAGGCCGTTCTAAGCATACTTCCGCGCGATTACCTCGAAGGTACAGTTAAAACCATAGTGGCCGCCCATAGGATCGTTATGATTTCGCTTAAGGATCTCCTATTATAGTAGTGTGTAATTTAGCACCTAGACCTTGTTGTTTTACCTTAGAAGTCCTTAATTATTAAGGGTATAGTCCTTATTACCGGCGGGAACTTATTTCTAGGTTAACTAATTATATATAGAGCGTGTAAAGGCGTCCCTTTTTTATACTCCACGAATAAAATTAACTAGTAACTTAGGGGGGTGTTCCGTAAACGCCGTTTTAGCTAAGGCAGCTACTACTACCTCTTACTATAGCATGAGACTTTGCGCAAAGTCGGTGCTAGTGAAGTAATGTATAATGCGTAGGTAACTCACCGGGTTATTGCGGGGGACTATAGCCTAGGCTAAGGGGTCTTCCCTAGGGTCAAGCGCCATTAGGCCGGTTAAGGTAGTCTTAAAGAGAATAGTAGGACGCTCTAGTCCGCCGGCGCCAAGTTCGCAAGGGTTGCTTATATACTGCATATATGCTACTCGCTAGTTTAATATAGTAGCACTAGGGCCGCCCACAAGGCCTATAACCCACAACTTTTACTATAATGTAGGCAATATAGTATTAAGAATTGTCCTCTTGCTGCTATTTTTAAAGCCTTTAGCATAATCCGGGCGCCGGGATAGTGCGTTAGTAGGATTTATCTTACCTAGCTTATATTTAATCTTAAAATTAAACTTAGCTAGTTCCTTAGCGTACTAGGCCTAGCAAGTAAATAAGCTTTTAGTGGTTATAAAGTACCTAAGATTATTGTAATTGTAGAGCACGCGCGTTACATACGCGGCGTATTTAAGGTAATAGCGCTACATCTTAAAACATTGCACTATAGTAAGTAGTTCTTTGTTATGCGTATTATACCGTACTTTTAGGCTAGTAAGCTTCTAACTGCAATAAGCGATTAGGTGCTAGTAGAGTTAATCTCCCTGCCCTAAAGGCTGTAGAAGTATACCGCTATAGGTATAGTTAGAAGCGTTAGTAATTACCATTAGGGGTAGATTAGGGTTAAAGTAGCGAAGTAGAGGAGCCTATATAAATACAGCGCGTAGCTTACGGAACGCCTACTACGCGTCGTTAGGCCAGGACCAGGGTTGATACCATTTAGTAGGCCCTTTTGACTTACGCTTCTTCTTCTTCTCCCCATCTAATATTGGGTCGCGATATACCTATGCAAGATATGCGTGTAGGGGGTATATAGTATCCAAGTAGTTCCAGATAAATCGCCTATAGAAGTTGGTAAAGCTAAGGAAGACCTAGATGTCTCTATAGGACTTAGGCTTAGGCCATTCCTTAATAGCTTTTACACGGTTAGGGTTTATTACAATACCCTTAGGGGTAATAATAAAGCCTAGGAACTCAACGTTCTTAGTATAAAAGATGCATTTTAATAGTTTGGCGTATAGGCCCTAAGCGCGGAGCTATCGCAGTACCTACTTGACGTGCTCGACGTGCTTGTCCTCGTTATTTAAGTAGATAAGAATATTATCTAGGTAAACTACGTAGATAGTATCTACTAGGGTTTCTAAAGCTTTATAAATGTAGCTCTAGAAAGTTATAGGGGTATTAATAAGACTAAAGGGTATTACTAGGTACTCGAAGTGACCATAGCGTGTCTTAAATGCGGTCTTCTATTTATCTCCCTTTTTAATGTAAATCTTATAGTATGCATTATAAAGATCTAGCTTTATAAATATCTTCGTATAGCTAAGCCTATTAAAGAGCTCGCCGACTAGCGGTAGGGGGTACCGATTTTTGATTATAATCTTGTTTAGGCGTCTATAGTTAATATATAGCCGTATTATACCATCTGCTTTTAGTATAAAGAGGATGGGCGCTCTAGTAGGCGACTTGCTAGGCCTAATCTAGCCCTTTTTAAGAGCACTGTCTAGGTACTTTTATAAGATCTATAACTCTTTCTATAAGAGGTTATAGAGGGGCATTTATAGTAGCGTTTTGCCTTCTTCTAAGTTGATCGTATAGTCGTACTTAGAGTTCTACAGTAGTATGCTTACTAGCTTATTAAAGAAGATATTAATTTCCTCCTTATATATATCTGGTAGGCCGGGGGCTACGGAGGTTAAAGCGACTATTATATAGTAGTGTGCTTCCGGGAGCTAGTGAAGAAAAGGATATAGCCAATATACGTTTTGTAGGTGTGCTTATATAAAGAGTATATATAGCTCTGCTATAGTATACTTAATAGTTTTAGGGTTTTAATTACCTCCCCCTTATATATAGGTGATCTGCGCTAGCACCGGAGGGTCTCTATAGGTACTCGCTACCAGTGACGGCAGGTCCTCTACTATGTTTATAACTAGTGTCTCTATATCTAGAGGGTCTACATAGGTACTCGCTACTAGTAACGACAGGTCCTCTATTATATTTATAACCGGCGTAAAGAAGGAGTCTTCTGGCTATAGCGAATAGACTATTTCGCCAGCCTTAATGTCTGCTAGGAGAGCGTTAAGGGTGACTATCTAGAGGCGTTTAGGGTCTAAAGTACCCTAGACAAACTGTTTAGAACGGAAGCTAATTAATAAATCTGCTTCCGCGAGCTAATCCCATCTAAGAACTATATTATAACTATTAAATAAGCCGCCCTAAAAGGTCTGCGGGCCGATAGTGCGAGAAGTACCCTAGAAGTCGCTAGTAGTGACCGTTAGATTATAAGCATCCCAGATTATTATCTAGTTACTATTAAGGAAACGTGCAATAGGTTTACGTAAACATAGCATATAGCGTATAGGCAGGTTAAATCTACGGACGATATCTTAATTAATAAGGTTAATTTAGCACCTATTATTATATAAAGTATATAGGCAGACTTCGCCCTAGGGCGTATCCATTATAATATATACCATAATACGTTTCTTCTTTCCCTCTATATTAGGCCCTAGTTGCAGTTAAAAGAGATACGCTACTAGGGCTTTAGGTTTTCCAAAGCCTAAGCTAACTTCTCTTTATTAGCCTGCTTCTAGTGTTCCTTATAGTGGCCACCTATGGTCCTTTAACTTGCCTACATAGCACTAGCGTCTAGGGGGTCCCCTAAGCCATCCGGCTTTTAGGTAGTCTCCCTAGGAGTTTATTTAGAAAAGCGTCGCCCTTTTTAGGTTCTGTTCCCTAAGCCTAAGTCTACAGAGCCTATGCTGCGACCGCGCTTTATACGCGATAATTTACCGCTACTACTTACGCGATCTTCCGCGAGCTTCGTGGTATCAAGCAATTGCTCTATACAGCGGATTTCGTTAAAGAGGTCTTTAGCGGTTCTTACCTATTAGGTAAAGTTCTGGCAGAAGAGCTCTACTTATAAGTAGGCTAGGAGATATAAGAACTAGAAGTCTACCTATTGTTTAGGATTAATAAAAGGGGTATATAAGAAGAGGTCCTCTAAGCTATATATACGGGCTAGGAAGACGTTAAACCTCTAGTTCTCCTTTATAACAGCCGTATAGTACATTATAGCGTTATTAAAGCGTCTTACTATAGGGTTCCTGATCTGGTCTTAGACTATAGTTTTAAATTCGTCCTATAGTAAAGGACCCTTGTCTTTAGTGCCTAACCGGCAATAAACTAGTTAGGTGATTGTCTTCTCTTTTATAAGACCTTTAATGGCCTAGCGCGTGCGTCGCTTACAGTTATAGTTAGCGTTATTAACCTTAAATCGGTTCTTAACTGCGGCAATCCACCGGTTAAAATGCTGTTAAGTAGTACCGCTAATATTGGGTAGTAACTTCTTAACTAGGGCGTTAAGATTTGTTTAGCGTATACGTTCGCTATATAACTTATACTCTTTACTAAAAAGGCAACGGGAGGGCTTTATTAAATCAATAATGCTTTATAAGTTAGCTATCTTCTTAGCCAGCTTATCTAGCTCCTTTATATTAGCGGTATTAGGTAGGACGCTAGTAACCTTACTAAGTTCCTATTAAGCCTAGGTGTATAGGTTAAACTAGTCTTTAGCGTTCGTAGATATCTAATCGTTTTAAGATTCGGAAAATAGCTTAAATGCTGCTAGTGTGCTTCTAGTGGTTTTGTCTACACTAGATCCTAAGGCGTTTTACGGTCGCATCGCTAGCGTATTACCGTCGGGTATAGGCGTTGGTTTTCTTTTCGGAGGCATTGTAGAAAAATTAAACCGGCTATCCTCCTAAGGGGATTGGTAAGGATTTAAATGTAAGGTAAGAATGTAGATAGGGAGTCTAATGATAGAACAATAGGTATATTGTATAGACAGAGACAAATCCTTAAGGGAAAAGGAGGAGTCTGTGTGCGAGGTAGGAAGGGTTTTCCCTAGGCACATGTAGAGCACGTGCCTCACGGGCGAGTCACCCCTGGGTTGCCCTAGGGTCGCCCGTACCTTGCGGCTATATAACTATCTACTTAGGTTTCACCTAATACTTAATTGCCTACCCTAATATATTAACGCCTACTATTACCTAACTATTTCTAGATTATATATAGAAACTCTACAGACTCCCTAAAATAATTATCTCTAATAAAGGTAGCTAATTTATCTCTATATTTTAGAAAGAACTAACTACCTAACTTAGTATTAAAGTACTATTATTTATTATATACTACCTAAAAACGGACGGTTAAATAAAATGTGTAAATACTATAATAGAATAGTATGTCCGGATATATATGTTATATTTATAAGATAACTAGATTAACTAGCTTATATTTACTAAGTTTACTATAAATAATTCCATCTTAGAAACTATAAAGGTTTCCTTATTCCTAGCTAACTACGGCTAGTATTTATAAATAGGTTTTAAACCCTTTAGTAACGTTCCTCGCCCCGCTTATTATACCTTATAAGTTATAAAAGTAAATAATTTTATAAAAAAGATAGAGGAACTATAATAGTTCCTTACTAATAAAATTATATGGGCCTAATTTATCTATAAAGCTATAGTAAATAAGAAACAACCCCTAATACTAGCTTACTAAATTAGTAACTTTATTTAGCTAGATATAAGAAATATAAATATAAAATAACCTACTAAGAAACTTAATTAGAAGAACGCTAGCCCTTATAAAGTTAAGAAGGTTGTCTTTTCTTACTCCTATTAATTAAAGCTCCCTAATATAGTTAAAATCCACCCCGTATTTTATACATTAGTTCTCTACCCTACTATCCCTATATTAAATACCCTGCTTAAATAAATATAGGATCCTCCCCTACTAGTTAAGGTAGATTGTAAAAATAAGTACTTTATTAAAAAAAATTAATAATATTAAGTACGATAAACAGAAACGCTAATATATATTTTTTATAAAATAGAAAGGCTTTACTAAGCCCTTATAGGAACCCGTTAACTCTATAGGACTTATATAAGCCGTAAAAGACTTTTATAAACTCTACCTAGAACTACTATAGCCCTATTTTGCAAAAGCTTAAGTTTAAAGAGGGGGTACTATTATAGGACACCCCCGTAATACCTTATATACATCTACCTGTTTCTACTATCTATAAAACTATAATTTACCGTAACCTATAGTAATCTAACAGTAATCTGTTATATTCTACTATATTCCACTAAGTTCTACTAAATCCTACTATATTCCGCCAAGTTCCACTAAATTCTACTAAATTTTACTAAGTTCTACTAGGACTATAACCTAAATCCTATTCTGCTCTATATATATATTAACTAAGCAACTAAGTTAACAATATATACCCTTCCTTCCCGTTTTCCTACCTTTTTTCCTTACGTAACGTCTTAATCTTATTATATAGTTTATATATATAGCTTAATAATATCTACTTGCTATATATTATCGTCGCTTATACTTACTCCATAACTATAAGGTATATTACTAGGGTATATAGTAGGGAGTAGGTAAGCCGAGTATAAGTTATAAGAAAAGTTAATAGAAGAGGGCGATATAGTAATAAGGGTAGGTAATAGCCTAGTATAGAGACAAATCAATAGGGGAGGAAGGAGACTATAAGCCCGAGGAGCTTATAAGGGGTAGCTAAGACCTAGCCGAAGGCTAGCCTTAGCAGCCCCTAAGAGCTCCTAGGATATAGCTAAGTAAGGGACTAAAAGTACCCTTATAATAACACCTTATAGTTAATATCTAATATAGTTCTAAACTTAGTCTATATAGATAAATACTAATAAGTTAGGTATAAAAACCCCTTTAAAGGAGACGTAATTAGTAATATAGCGTATACCCCTTTAGTTAGAACCCATACTATACTAATAAAAAGAAAAATGCTATTAGGTCACTGTTTTAAAACTCCTATAAGGGAGTATCCTAATTATCTATCTTACTCGATCTACCCTTTATACTATACTTTTATATTATTTTAGATTGCCATTAGATATTGTTACCTATCTACCCTTAGCTTTTTACTACCCTATATATATATCCACGTCGCCTATAGTTCTCCTACTTATAGCTAATAATTTAGCTCTATTTTAATAACCCTCTTTATAGGTCCCTTATCCCCTATTTCTTATATCTAATAGCGTGCTTAACCTAGTACTAGCTATAAAGATATACTAGGCCTCTATAGCTAAGTCCCGCGCTATTAATATATTAGAATATATTAGGTAAATTAAAGTATAAAGGGGGTAGAAAGCGGTTTAGATAAGAGGCTTATTATAGGCCTTCCGCCTATAAGGTATATACGGTTTAACTATATATAGGTACCGTATAGTATATTATTATACCATAATTTAAGTATATTAGACGTATACGTGGGGACGTAGTAGTCATGTTTATAGGCCTCTGCTAGGACTTACCTCCTAGTAAGAAAATTCTTCGCATTACTACCACGTTGTAGCGCCGGCGCTACGTAGCTATACGTACGTCTTTATAGAGACTTTTATAGGTATTATAAAATGGGAACTAGTAGTATATAGGGTATTACGCCCCTATATTACTATTGGCTTCCTATAGGGCAAAGTATATAGTTAGCTACTACTAGCTCTAGGGACCTTACCCTCAATTAGGCTCTAACTCCTAGTATATTTAGTAAGTAGGTAGGATTACGTCCTAGCTAGAAAGATTACTATATAGCTTAAGAGAACGGATATATGTATTAATATACTAATAGACGGGACTGCTCGCTAGGGCGGTACGTTAGTAAGGTATACTTAAGGAGTAAATAGGAGTTATCTAGGCGTAAGGAGCCGTTCCCAGCGATCCACCAACTTTAATTCGATGCCAGATATTTAGACCGGAGATACTAACCTATCACTTCTATGCATAAGGATGTTGAATTAGTCCTTTTCTATGAGCTGTTTGTTTTTAACGTACAAGTGTCTATGCAGACAATCCAGACCTCACCCAACATCCAACCTAGTCGCAGATAAAATCCATTCGCAGCACATTCATCTACCAACGCCGACTTTCCTACCTCGTCCCTATCATCCCTACTGTTTACTCTTATCCTTGGGCCCACGTTTAGTCCCAATCGCTTCATTAATCCAAACCGCAACCTGTCCCTTCTCGCCCACCGTCAAGCAATTCTCCTCCCTCCACTGCCGCCACCTCCCTTCATTGCCCCCAAAGGACAACAGTGTCTTCAATTCTGTCGGTATCCTTAGCCAACTCCGGTATGACCATAGAGACTCATGCATATCCGCGACAATACTAGTGATCCTGCAATTTGAGGAAAGGCCCATTACGCGCATGGCCAGGAATTTGAGTTCTAGACAATCTGGAGGGCCGGAAGCGGGGGTCGGGGCGATCGATTTTATTAGTTTCGCCTTCCTGTAACTGATCTCGTGGTTAATGTGAAGGTCTGTGATTAGACTGCCTGGAAGCGGGACCGATGAGATGGCACGGCTCCAGGCGACCCAATGGGACTCCTGAGTCTCAATATTTAGGCCGATGACCAGTTGGTTTAGTTTCGTGATGAGCCTGCGCTGTGTCTCAAGTAGGCTCGACGTGAAGAGCTTGTAGGTTGTGATGCTGCGGAAGGCGAAGGTATTAGAGATGTAAGGGAAATGGCGAGCTTCGGCGTAAATCTATCTGCAGACGCGAAGACAGCAGAGCGAAAGTCTGCGGTTTATTGGAGCTGGTCGAGACTCTTCATCCTCGGAATCATCGTCAAAATCGGTAGAGTCGTCAGAATCGTCAGGATCGCTCCCGAAACCTTGCGCTTGGCTGGCATCAAAGAAGTCTTGCCCAAAACCGTCCCACGCGCTGTCGTCAGCATGGTTGAGCCCCCAGTTCATGGGAGAGTTCAATCTGATGGTCTCCTTCATCTTGAAGCATGCTGAATGTCTGGCCGCGAAGGACCGCACGAAGAATGGGTTCCCAAGTATAAATAGTGGGTGTGAAGAAGGAAAACTTGCTAGATCGAGGCCCATGTGGTTAGACCAAAGTTCTGTTCCGCGAAGGCGTTGTTCCCGGGTAGGATTCATAAGATGATCAGCCGCTTCTTGATCCGCTTGCGTGCACAAGCACAGTTTGTTAAACAGTCGAACTTCACTGGACGCAATCCTGCTCCCTTTACCTATGCGACTATTAACCACGGTGTGTTCGATGTGGAGTGTTTGGCCGCCTAGGACATAATTCAAGATTATATTTCGAATCTCGCCCGGAAGCTTTAGAAGAGGTGACTCTCTAGCGTTCCGTTGTGACCTGGAAATCGAGCGACTAGTTAGCCCGTTTTGTGTTTAGGAGGGAACTAGGAGACCTGACTTACGTCGCATTTGGGGCGATGAGGTAGGGCAACCAAAGGCTTCTTGTCATTTGTGGTACTGCTTTAAGATGGATTTCTTCGGGACTAGAGCAGGCTTCCATGAAAATCCGGCTGATCGTGAGCCGGGAAAAATAAAAAATTTAGGATTCAGTCACTTGACGAATGGAACATGAAAGAGGTGACCGGTGTGACAGTGTGAATTACAAGCAAGGATGGGCTGCTCACTTCAAGCGTCACCATATATCGTCTTGACCGTGATACTGGTCTACCTAGCTTTATCATCCACTGCTTGCTATCTCATTCGGAGCGATATCACCCATTGGCGCACGATTTCTAAACGGAACAAAGCTTGTCCACCACACCATGGTCGGATCTAAGAACGCTGTTGTAAGAAATAAACCTCCAACACCAGTTCTTTCCGTCTACAACGCGAGCGATTCAAATGCCGAGTAAAAGCCATCAAAGACAAAGAGCAGTGTCAAGCCCCTCTTCTCACGTTAGTGCTCATTAGAGTGATCTTCTTTGCTTTCTTCTTCTTTCCTCCACTAGCTGCGCCCCTCTTAGAGCTTTCGCCCGCTCCGCCAAGAGAGATTGCCTGCGCTCGTGAGATCATTTCTTCTTCTTGCAAGAGATCTTTCTCCCACCCTTGTAACCATCCATCATCAGGTAAATCTTGTTCTTGCGGTGCAGCTTGCACGATTGGTGAAGACGGTGTAACAACTGCTGTACCCCAAACAGTGCGAGGTGCAGATGGACTGGTAGAAGGCGACGCGAGCGATGCAAAACCATGCCCACGATGCGAAGGCCAGGGTGGAGATGTGGACGCGCTCTCAGCATCGGCAGATGTTACATTTTCAACGGCCTCGGAGGCCACGAGAGGTTGGAAGTCATCCGCGGTAAATCTATCAGAAATGCTGGGCCGTTTCCGTCGTGCTGGTGCATACCGCGCGTCCTCTTCCTTTTCGGCTTTTATTCGTGCCTTTTCTTCACGCGCTTCTTTGTCTTGGTTCTTCTTTCGCCGTTTTTCGATTTCCTGCCGGAAACGTTCTAAAATTTCAGGAGCTACAGTATCGGTCCAGTCGCACTCTAGGAATCCCACTTCACACCCATACGGGAGATGCGTTAGGTACTTAATTTTCTTCCGCAACTCATCGTCAACGATGTGACCGGTAGATATACGCTCTACGCGTGGTAAGATTGTTGATGGAAAAGATGAGAAAGAACCGAAGGCGGCTTTTAAAATGCGTATATCTAGAGGAGAAAGGTAGTAGTGCAGGAGAGCCTGATAGAAGTAATACTCGGAAGGCGTATGGTGATACTCATAGTGTTGACGATTACGAAACTCTGAAATAGAGGTGCACAGCACACCATCTTTCGGTTTCTGGGATTTAGAAGCCGCCGAAAGTGTCCGAAAAGTTGCAGCATGTGAGCTGCCAGAGTTTAGCTCTGGGTTGTCATTTTGCCCAAGGTTCTCCGGAGCCTGGGTTCTATTTTGGGGTGTGGGCAGATATCCGTTGAAACTTTGACCAGACTTCGAGGCATTCTGGATAAGGTACATTTGGGGGGTATTTTCGTTGAACTCGTGAAAGATTATCGGAGACCTCTTGGGTTTCGGCTCTATTGGTTTGCTGGGCATGGCAGGAGGGTTGCCAATGCCTTTGACCTTTTCTTTTGCCTCGCGGATCATCTTCACAGCCTTACGGACCCATTCGACGTTATCTTCTCCAAACATCAATTCGTCCTCTTTCTCCTGAATTTCCAGTTCTCTAATCTCTTCCTCAAATTGTTCTGCCATGTAGTTCTCACTGCCTTTCATGACTCTTGCATAATCCATTACTTCGGCGGCAAAATGCCACGGGATGTCTTCATCTTTCCCCAAAGCATCGGCTCCGTCCCTTGGTAAGGCAAGGGTACTGCCAGAAGATCGCATGACAAGTCGCAGTACAACGTCTTCGCCTTCTCTTGGAGCCCCGCCTTCTTGACCAGTGTACCATCTAACCGGCCGAGTGTCCGACATATATATACTGTCCCAACACAACGGGCACTTCTTTGACCTCGCCCTCTTTTCGGGCGTCTTGCCTTCATCCTCAGAGTGCATGTAGCGAATGAGGCAAGGTAGGCAGAATATATGACCACACCTTGCCATTCGGGGAGCAACAGGAGTTCCGAGGCAAATGGGACAAGAGGCTAATTGGGATTGAGCGGATACTAATATCTGCATGACATAATTCCAGTCAAGATGAACATCAGCATCAACACTCTGCACATGATAGTCGCCTCTTGGGTCGACAATGAAACGGTAGTTGGAGTGCACATATCTGCCACGAGGTCAGTTTGATCCTATATCAAATCATGCCATCCGCATTACCTCGCTTTATCCACAGCGTGGTAGCCGGAGCCCAACCCCCAAGTAGGATGTCTCTGATTGTTTCGGGAAGGGCCGTGGTGATGATGAGGATTTTGAGGGTGAGGAAGGCTGAAGTTCATTAGATGGGTAATTGATGTTTGTCCTTTACGGCTGTTGAGGGAATGCATGGCGACCTGTACGAATATAACGAATAAGCACTCAGGAGATTCTGGTAGAAGGATGAAGAGTTGGCACTTACAGTTTCAGCCAGAGCATCCTCATCCGCAAGCCTGAAGCGCTTTGAGCCTTTATGCTGCTTCCGAGCGGCCTGATTGTTCCGTGGTGAAGGTGATGCTCGCGATGCTGCCCCCGCTCCGAAACTACCCAGACCCCCGCTTCGCCGCTGGCCGTAACTATCACTAGTTGCCACAGAACCAGCCTGAGACTGGGCCGGCGAGAGCTGGCCAGAGGCAGTAGCAGATTTAGAGGAGGCGGCAGCAGATGGCGGGTTGGAAGACATGACGGCCCCCCGACGATTACCTAGCAATGATGAAGACGGGCCTCAAGCGGGGAGTGGCAGGTCTCGACAGCACAGAAATTAGGAGGGACGGGAGGCGAGACGAGAGAAGGACTAGAAGGAGTGGATAGGGAGGGATAGAGTGGTGTGGTAGATATCCTCGATTGACGAGTGGAGGCGTTTGGGTCCCCCCGGGAAGGGTTGGACTTGCAAGCAGGAGTCACAGACGACGGGGACGAGCTTTGGAGATGAGCGCGCCACAGTAAGAATCACGTGAGTGGCTAATGACGGAAGGCGCACGGACCAATATTCTGCGTTTAAGCCGCAGGATGTGAACTCCTGCCTCTCCTCTGCCTCAGGCCCTTTAGCAGCAGCAACAGCTTCCTTCATCGCCATCTCCAATACCCACCCGGTGCCCACTACCGCCTCTTATTTGCGTATGCACCTCTTTGACTCATGCCTTGGCTGAAGAATGCCCTCGATCTCTGCTGCTCTGCATAGCCTGTCGCTGCGCTCTCCTAGCCGCGTGAACTTCCGAACCCTGGTGATAAATCTCCATCCGCTCCACCGTGCCTCACCCAACCACACCGCTTGTGGAATCGCCTTTTCTCCATCCAGGCGCCCTGGGCTACAGTAAGCATCTCTGATTGCTGGCAAAGCGCGCTCAGGAACCTGCTGCATACCCTTAGTTGCCTCACAGGTCGGTCGCTTGGTCCTTCATCGGCCGGCGCTGACTGTGAAGGCAACGTCGACGCCTACTGGCAATGATGCCAGGCCCTCACATACCACCTGCCGTCCCTATCCATCAAGGCAGAAGGCAGAGTGACTACCATTACCACATACCTCCGCAGACCCATTCTCCCGTCCCCCACAACCCGTACGCAAACTACCATCATCCTCAATACCATGGACAACCACACGCGTCTCCATATCCACAGCAGTGGTATTCTTACCACCAGCCTCAACATCAATATCAGCTTCCACCGCGTCAGTATCAGCAGCATAGCTCCCCGGTCGTAGTATCATCGCACCCACACATGCAACCCGTCCCTCCAGTAAATCGCCAGCTGGGTCAAACGCCGCCAATCGCTCACACAAGAACTCCTCCAGTTGCGCACAACCTCACTCCCCAACTAACCCCTTCGACGCCATCAGTCACATCGCAGGCTCACGTGTCTCCCCCGACGCCCACAACCACTGTGGCTACACCGACTCCGCCTCCTTTAACACCTTCGAGACCGTCCATCTCTGCGCCGCCACCACCTCAACCAACCCACAGAATGCCATTTTATCCACCACTACCTTGGTTATCTGTTCCGGATGCTCCATTTCCTCCTAGGCCATCAAACAGGCGGAGACGGAGACGTGGTCCTGTGGCGTCTACTGAGGAAGGACTTGAGTTTCCTACACGCGGACAAGCAGAGACCATAGAAGGGGATGAACAAGTACAAGAGCAGACCGTTGCGGAAGAGCAGGCAGTTTCGCAAACATCTACTGCGGCTCCAGCCTCAGATCTTGAAACTCCTGCAACTTCACAGGCGCCCTCGGAGGTTGACTCTACACATCCAACCACCCCTTCGTCCACTTTACCTCCCCCTTCAACACGCCCATCAGCTTCTGTGTCCCATACGAGGACAGCCACAAAACCTGTTGTGCCTATTATCCCGATTAAACCGGTAGTACCAAATGTCGGGACATCGCAGCCGAAAGCCGCAGCTAGCGTTACGTCTACAACACCGAAATCGGGCCCTGCCGATAAGACTGAGACGAAGACAACTGAGGCTGCGGAGGGCCCCCAAGCTGCTCCTACAGAGACAAATGCAAATGCTGAGACTGTTCCTGCTCCTGTATCAAACCCCGCTAAACCAGCGCCTAAATCCTGGGCTGATCTGGTCCGCACAAAAACTGCACCTTCTACTGGCCAAGCTCTGGCATCACCCAATGGGGTTGTACTTACTAATGGCTCAGGAACGGCCACAACTAATTCTGTGGCCGACGTTTTAGGGTCTTTTTCTGTAGATTCGGATAAAAAGGTTGCTTTTCTCGAACCCCGTGGGCTTGTAAACACGGGGAACATGTGTTATATGAATTCGGTAGGTTTCCCTTAAATATTGCTACAACAGCTGGCTAATCCGCTCAAGATTTTGCAAGTTCTTGCTTTTTGCGTTCCTTTCTATGACTTTTTGGACCAGGTGGGAAAGCGCGCCGCGCACAGCTTCAAGAGCGAGACTCCTCTTGTTGACGCTATGTAAGTGCTAGGGTCTTCATAACATGCGTGGAAATTTACTGATAAATGCAAAAGGATCATGTTCATGCGCGAATTTAATGTCATTGATTCGGCAGTTTCTGCTGAGAAGCTTCGGCTTCGGCTCAAAGACGCCGAGTTGGAGCAATATGGAGAACCCTTGACTCCGGAATACGTTTATGATGTGATCAAGCGATTGCCTCGTTTCAAGCATATGACAGTAAGTCAAACAGACTACCATTACTGGGAATTTTATTGACAAATTATTAGCGAGGGCATCAACAAGACGCAGAGGAATTCTTGGGATTCTTGCTTGCAGGACTTCACGATGAATGCGCGCAAGTCATGAAGAGCCATCAGCCAAGCAGCGGTACTGACAGCGCCGAACTTACGTCTCCGATAAGCGAGAGATCAGGGTCTGTGGACGGCGGTTGGCTTGAAGTCGGCCCAAAACAGAAATCTGCAATCACCCGTTCCTCTGGGACTATCGAGATTGAATCCCCAGTCACTAAAATATTTGGCGGCAAGCTGCGCTCTGAATATCGTGTGCCTGGAGATAAGCCCTCAGTGACTCTCGAGCCGTACCAACCTCTTCAGCTGGACATCGGCGCACCCCACGTTCACAACATCACGGACGCCCTGAAAGGCCTCACGCACTTGGAGACATTACAGGGTGAGGTCAACTCTCCCCGAGGCTACAGGGCTTCCGCAACGAAGCAGGTTTTCATCGAGACCCTCCCACCGGTACTTATTCTGCACTTGAAACGCTTCCAGTACGATACCACAGGTGGAGCTCAGAAAATCTGGAAGAAAATTGGATATCCGCTAGAGCTCGAAATTCCAAAAGAGGTCTTCCCATCATCACACAAGCGCGGCGGATTTGCTGCTCGTGGTGGTCTCCCCCGCTACCGCCTGACGGGAGTCGTGTACCACCACGGCAAAAACGCCAGCGGAGGACACTACACCGTCGACGTCCTCCGCCAGGAAGAGCGGGAATGGATACGCATGGACGACACCGTCATCCAGCGCATCCGCAGCGAGGATGTTGCCGAGGGTGGCTCGGAGGAGGATCCGAGGGTCCTCGTTGCGGCGCTCGAAAACCATAAGCGCGACCACAGCGCCAACCGCAACTTTTATGAGCAGGCCAGTTTGGATGAGGAGGAGGAGAAGGCGGAGGCTGGCTGGAGCCAGGTCAACGGGCTCGCCGCGCCTTCTGGGACGGGGAAGAAGTGGAGTGGGGTTGTGAACGGAACGAGCACGCCGAGTACGGCGGGTAAGAGGACGCCCGGTGGCAAGGAGAGCGTGAAGGATAATAAAGTTGCTTATATTCTGTTTTATCAGCGAATCAAGATCTGACCTTGTTCTTTCTCTCTTACTCGAGTCATATCGCGGCGTTCAAGGCTGAGAGAGGCGAAGGTCTTGTTGACAGAGTGTTTGGGAAATAAAAAAGTTTTGCTGGACATCTGGGTACAGGAGATGACAAGTTGTGGATGGATAGGTGATGCCGAGGATGAGGGGTTGTTCCTGTAGAGGATACGAAGAGGATTGGGCATAGGAGAACGGGTTTTTGCATTTGTGAGGATGAGATGCGAGACCCATCTTTGATTAATTCGTGTATATAAGCATCGCAAAAGCGGGGATAGGGATGAGGAGACTGTATGGACTACTAAGGAGGTACCGCTGCCGTCCCGAGTCGAAGGAAGTCTTTTCCAAACTCTATCTCTTGGGACATCTACTATAGCTAGGTTCTGAGTCAGAATGATATATTTTGAGCATTTTCTAGCCTATCAGTTATGGCATCATGGCTCATTTGTGATTCATGGCAAGTGCGCTATTTAACCGACTTAACAAACATCCTCCACCTCGACATCCTCGCCGCTCCGTGGTCCCAGATCTGACCGCAAAGTCCGATTGAAGAGCTCCGTGAGCATGGAGAAACAGATGCCAGCTATTGCAGGGTCGTATCGTCCTTTGCTTAGCTCATCGCGAATGAAGGCGTCTGCGTTGCTCGGATATCAGAATTATATGTTGTTTGAAGTGAGTTTTGAAGAGAGAAATAGTGATAGTGATAGTGATAGATAGAGAAGTCTCAAGATAACCTACGCTGAGCCCACGCAATCTCGTAAAAGCTGAACGTTACGTTTTTCTCCGTAAGGGTCTTGCGGATTAGATCTCGACCGGCTGGTGGGACGTGGTTGTCCATTTTCCCGAAAATCTGGAATGGTCACGCATTAGCTCCTCTCATTCCAATACCTTTGTCTCACTCTCCTAAAGACAGACAGGGAAAACGCACCATGACCAGCTCTCCCTTGATGTCCCCCGCTCGTGCCAGGCTGTCGTCGTTCTTCCCCTCTCCCAGGGTATGTGAATGTATGTCAGTAGCGAAGTAGCATACGGCAGCCCTGATCCTTTTATCAAGTGCAGCCCGATATGCTAAATGCCCACCGAGACACATGCCTGTAGCGCCGATGCGGCCGGTACAAGTAGGCAAGGAAAGAAGGTGGTCGATTGAGAGGGTAGCGTCTTCATCGTAGGCTGAAACTTTCTGATGTTCCAGTGAGTTGGAGGCGCTTTTTTGAGAGAGTCGGAAACACCTTTGTGATTTTCCACTCATTGCCTTTGTCTGTGCCAGGGCCATCGTAGGCGAGCGGTTCCGGGCCGGTAAATTCATGGTAGGAGGAGGGCGCGGCAACGATGTATCCTTGACCTGCTATTTGGCGGGCGAAGCGGGCGACGGGGCCGGTTACTGATAGCCTTGAGGTTAGGAATTTTAGATATGGAGAGATATGTAGATTATGTCCAATTCCTAGAAACTGTGTTTAAGAAAATGAAAGTTTTTGTCCTTTGGATAAATATAAGGAGACGTGGGTTGAAGGAATAGAAAATGAGGAGTTTATTCTGAGATTGGCATTTGCGAAGGAGATGATTCAGTTGGAATTTGGAGGCGTCGAAGTACGCACATAATTCTTACCTTGGTATATCTCGCTGAATACCACTACGCCTGGGAACTTGGCTTGCGGGTAGTTGGCGATAGTTGGATGAAAGACAAAGATACCTGGCAATTTTAGTATGGATTTTACACCAGTTTCAACTACGTAATTCACGCATATCTCCATCAGCCTGTGTGGCAACGTCCTTGTATGACTCTTGGATTAGCATTTTTATTATCTTGCCTTTCAAACGAGAATGGTGGGGTTGGGAATTGTTAATGAAATGAAAGCGGCCCAGGCGGATGAAGATGGGTTGCTAAGATGGCTGCTCCGAATCATATTTCCCCACTCCTGCTTTCAAGTACGGAGCAGAGCGCACCAGGTCTGCCCACTGGTCCTTCCTCCGCAAGGCCAAACCCCTCAAGATATCCTAAGGCTCGAGGATCCAATTCATGTCAGGTCCGCTTGCTTCTATACCCAGAGTCGATTCTCCTTTATCGCTCGAGCCGGCCGATTCCTACGATAATAAACTTGGTGCGACTCTTACAGTAGTGCGAATGGAGAGAGTCCGGCATACAGGCCGATACTTGATAAGGACTGGTCAATATTCTGCGGTTTAGCCAACTCGACACTCTGGCGTAGGGTACTAAGCTACTTTGATAAAATGCATACATGAGCAGAAAGAGAAAGAACCTGTTTGGCCTGCAAAAGAAAACACTGACCGCTCAGCCCTCTGGCTGATTAGACGAATGAATCGGGCATCGAGCACGAGTCCATGTACTCCAGCCTGAAGATATAGACTGAAAGCCGCCAAACTGAATTTGAAGGCGCATTTTGAAACGATGAAAGAGAGCCCATGCTCATTGAATCCTAGGAAAGGCCGTGGTTAATAGGCGCTAGATTTTTCAAGATCTCGCGTTGTCTAGGATAGGTAGTTCGGTTATGAATGCCTGAAACGGTGATCGCCTCTCTCCAAACAGCACTTGTTTCTGTACGTGAAAAATTCTCGAACACTGCAGCGTTTAGTCAAGTTTGGGACACGTCTGATTATTCCTTATTTTTTTAGGCGGATTTAGGGCTTTTCAAGCAAATCTCTTCACGTTCAAGACCGCAGACGATCGCGATCGATTAAACTCCTTGCTTCGCAAAGCACGCTCCACAGCCATTGGACTTCGCAATAAACTACGTATCATTTTCTATGGAAGTTGATACTAAATTTGCATGAAACATCTTTAAAGCTAGCGCGATCTTACAATTGAATTGTAATCAACTTGCACATTGCCACGATCGAGCAGGAGCGCCACAATTTTGGACATCTACCAGCTTAACTAACTAGCTAACTATATCTTCAACTGAAAACCCGTATAGTACCCCTAGGTGACGGTTGCTTCGAACAAACCGTGTTGTTAAGTCTCACTGCGAAATGTGTAAAGTACATGCAATCACATTCCTACACCGAACTAAACTGTCGACACTAGAGCGTACGATAACCACTAGTGTCTATTTTATCCCTATCAACTAATAGTTGTATGCAGAGATCCCGAAACGGAATATCGATGATAGGCTATGGATTGCTGTTGCTGTGCTGGAGAATTTGAAAGGTTTCCTACGTTCTGACAACACATAACCCGAATAATTATTAGGAATCGCGGAAGCGAATGTTGACGACAAATATCTTTCCTTCCACCCAAAAGAGTTAGCAATGGCAACTATTGTAACTACATTGGCGAAGACATGGGAACGGGTCTCTTCCTCCGTATATCAGGCGAAGCCGTCTTTGTAATTAGCACCTGTTCTAAATCGCCATTACTAATTTATTAAGTAGGCCACTGGTCAAATATTGTCCTGCACAAGGCCATCTCCCAGCGAATGAAGGTTCGCCCAGGCGGAGAATGGAAAGTTCAAGTTAGAGATTCGACATGTTTCGCGACTTTCGATTTCGAATGATGTGGCTAGGAAAACCTGAAACGCGCCCCAAATTGGGACTCCAAAAAGCACTAACATAGTGATTTGATCGCTTAACTTTGTCTCCAATTTCCTAGAACGCCACACTTGTCTCCGCTGACGTGGATGATGCGTTTTCACATCCACTCTCTGCCTTACCATCGCGGGCGCGATCTAGCAATGTACTCCGTATGCAGCCTGGGCTGACTGCAGCGGGCCGGCCTGGTCGAAGACGTGGATAGCAGCCAGCCCATGGGCCACGATCTGCCATGCGATTTACAGGAACAGACCGGCTCCTTATCGAACCGTTGTCCCTGAATGCAGTCGCAGCCACGAACTCCATTTTCCCAGGATGTCTGTCTGTCCAGCGTGGCAGAGGCTGCACTGCCACTGGCATTGGGAACAAAATGGACGGAGCAGTACTTCCTTTAACAGACTCTCTGCTTAGTTTCAATCCTTCCTTTCGAGGTCCTTTCTCGCACTTAGCCAGCCCTTTGCTGAAGGCTTTTCTGTCTTTATTTTCATAAACAACGCAACACTGTCATTTAACCGGCACATTAAGCACTGATAATGGTATCCTTGAATTCAAAGCACCGTACAGACAACGAGTCTGGAGAGAAACCTGCTCAGGCTCATGCCAATGGCAAAGAGAGCAAGCCCAAGCATCGCAATAGCCGGAATCCGTTCCGGAAGCCAAAGGCATTTCGCGAGCTGTTGGAGAATATCGAAGACCAAATTTCACACCTCACCTCTACCGTAAAGAAGATTGAACAGGATCAAATCCTCAAACTCACCGAAGCGATCAGTAAAATCGAGCTTCAGTTTTCTAGTTTGGCCGAAACGACCCTTGCTGGGGGAGAGCAGAGTGGTTCGAGTCAGCAACCCAGACAGGCTGGAAACGACATACCCAACGAGTCTCCTTCGGGTACGTGGAACAACTCCAAGCCTCCTCAAAAGAGGAAAGATTCTCCTTGGGAAGAATCCAATGGCGATGGAAAACGCTCAAAGGGCAACCCAAGCACTCCTGATTGGTCCACTGGCGAAAAAGGATACGGCTGTCCTCTAGCGAAGCTCTTTCCGGACCGATATACCCACGTATACGGTCCCTGTACTCATCGACCTGGGTTTAAGAGCATTGGTCGAGTCGTGTAAGTGTCCTACTTGCCCTACTCGCCCTACTCGCCCTGCCCCACTCTTGAGAGTTTACGATGCTAACCAACGCTTCCAATAAACAGCGAGCACCTTAAACGAGCACACCGAGGGTGTTCGAAATGTCAGGTGCAATTTACTGGCTCTTCCGACGCCGATATAGAATGGAAGATAGAGAGACATGGGGCCGAAAATCTATGCCATCTGACTACAGAGTCTACGGCAAATCCACAGTGGTTGACGTCCAAACAAGAAGAAGTTTTTGCCCTGCGGGCGGGCTCTGGAACCTCTATCATCGGCCGTGAATACTGGGACGCAATTTGTAGATGCTTGGGGAATCTAGAATCTGATGACTTAGTGCCGAGTCCTTGTGAGTACATAATTAGCACCTCAAATTTACCACTTTCTCAAGTACCCAGTAGCTAACGATTTTAATAGGGTATGACTACTTAGTACCCAGACACTTAGTTGAGGCTTCTGCTCCGATGTTCGAAGAGAAAGAACAGGAACCAAACGACCCTGTTGTGAGTACTCTAGCGCCTCTAGAGTTACATGCAGATCCATCCTGGACGGATCCAAGTCCTCTTCAGCATCAGCCGCCAAACTGGACGGACTCAACTTCCTTATATGACGAACTCCATTCCACATATAATCAGGGACCCGAGATCAGCGATTGTTACACTCGTGATAACAATCCATACCCTTTAATTGATGCATGGAATGATGAAACGTATTATTCTCAAATCTTTTCAAACACTGATGATCCAACATTCCTAACTATGCCTTTCTTGGATTTCCGATTGCCACAAACCACCGCCATTCCAACTACTACGATTCCACTTCAAACAGTACCGCGGTCCCCGGAATTGACACATAGAACTAGCTTTTCTTCAACAAACCCTTGGGCGGAATCTGCAACAAGCTCTATTATCGACGAGCCTACTCGACCCAACCCCCAGCCTAGTCCTATTCTTCGCGAAGCTAGCTCTAGTACAAGTCGCGATTTGCGCCCACGACTCTTCAACAGGGATTCTGGCTACGAAACTGCGAGTGCTCGCAGTAGCATGACTGCTTTCTTCTCGGAGATGATGGATAGTAGTAGATCTGAAACCATATCACCGTCCCAAACTCCAAGGCCCGGCAATGACCCATATTCACACCTTCACCTCTTGGCTGCACGCGGCGGCGAGAGTTCACAGCTCCGAGCTTTTAATTTTAACTCCGGCCCCATGAGCTGCAAAAGTGGGCTAGACTTTTGCAAGGGCAAACGGCTTAATCCTTTTCGGAGAGCTCACAATTCCTAGACTGACTTCCTATCACAAGAGCCTTTGCTTTTTTTTCTTCACAGCTATCCACAATGCTCTACACATGGATGTTGCCCTTTCGAGCTAGACAGGTAGTCAAGAATGTCTCAACGTTCGCTGATTGCTTTACACCAACTTGAGCACGAATGCATTTGAGCCTCCTTCCAAATGTAGGCTACGTCGACCTAGTGGGTCTGTTATTTTATTCTTAAAGATTGCAAAGTTTTGAGTCCGCCCTTTGGAATGACAGCCTTGCTAATTTCTTACGGGCTTGCTCTCCTTGCAGTTCTTTTTGGTAGATGGACGTTGCTTCGATCTACTTTGACTTCCTTTGTCTTGGTATCTTAGGAAACGAGGCGTCAGACTGTACCTCCGTTGCAGGGAATTCTTCCTATTTTCGATGTGGTTAATGAATTTGTGGCGAGGGCGAGACCATACAGACGTGGAGTTTTTTCTAGAGCGTTTTGACGATTAATGGTAGAACGACCTGGCCAAGATTTTCTTCCTGATATGCTAGTGAATTCTTTCCATTTATGTATGTGCTGAATAGTAAGACTTAACAGTTACTGTATCAGAGTAATTGCCCAAGAATTCTGCACAAGGAAAGTTCTTGTCTTCCCCCACGATGCGGGTTTGGGGAAAGCCAATAATATTCACCTAGGTTGGTTGCGAAATATTGGCCCACATATTCCAGTCAACAGCCTGAGGCATGCAAGAGCACACTAGCGCTCTCCTTCACCATCACTGCGTGTCGTAAACTGGTCAGAGAGACCAGCGGGAGATATTCCAAGTTCTAGGCATGATATCTTGTATTTAAGCAGCCCAGCATCTACGTGTCGTTCATGCTCAATCCCATTTTCACTAGCGTATCTCCCAGGAGGCCTAGTGTTCACTCTATTCTTCATAGAATATAACCACTACATCCCAGTGATCTTTTTGGGGTGGAGTGGAGTGGATATGAGCTAAAATCCACTCCATCCAGCTAGTAAATTGTTGACTCTAGGAGCTCCATGGAGCTCCAGTGCATTTCTATACTAAATATAGAAAGGCTTGGCATTAGCGTGGTGTTGTAAAAGGAAGGGTAGATATAGAATAACTCACCAAAAGCTACCTATATTATACCTTACCAATAATCTTATTCCCGTAGTTAATCGCATATTGCTCGTCTAGCTTCTCTTCCTCCTTATTAGCTACGTCGTCCTCTACCTAAGCAGCTGCCTCCACGGCAACGGCAGCAGCAAGTTGGGCCTTTACTGCTTTCTTATGCGGCACCCTTTTGCAAGGCTCTCCAACTAACTTATTTACTTCCTTATTATTAAATATACCTTTTAGCGGTGACCCATATAAATACTAAAGAATCTCATTTGCCTTAATTATACTTATTTGTAATTAGGAATACCAGTCGCTAAGAAGGATCTTATAGCTACTAAAGAGTCGCTCGTATTTATTACTTATAGAAGGCACGGCTAATATGTTAAGTGCAAATCGAGCAAGATCTGTCTAGCTCTTATAGCGATCCTGCTAGTATCATAAGACGTTAAAGTGTTAATTCTCGGCAAGAAGTACGCGGTTAGTAGCAAGATATTCCTTAAAGCGATCAATTAGTAATAGGTTGTTGCATTCTTAATAAGTCGTCTTAAGGCGTTTATAAGCTCGGGTGGAGGTATAAGAGCCTTATACCGGACGTATTTACCTTCTAAGAAGCTTAAACTTATTAATTATTTTTAACTCGTCTGCTTTTAGGTTAAAGCTCTTAGGCGTAAGGATTATATCGCCGGATATAGAGGGTAATTGGGTTGGCAAATATTAATCTATGGTGGCAGTAAGAAAAATGGTAAGGAAAAATTAATTAAAGCGACGACGACGATAATAACGACAACGACGACAGGGGCAAGAGGAACGACGCTTGTATACACCAGATTATATGGTTCGTATACCCAATTATAAAATTAAAGCTTATCCTCAGTCGCCAATTGGCTTACCCTTACATTACACCTGCCCGAATTAGGTTAGAGAATTGGAGCCCCAAGAGCTCCACGGCTTCAAACCCACTCCATCCAACCAATCAAATCGACAGGATCCAGTCCAGTCAAACTACGGCTCCACCATGCCACATCCTGCTCATCCGTTTCACATATCACGCATAATTATTTTCGGCATGTCGACGATAATAAGAACACAGCAAGCGTCACAGAGTAACCAGATGAGCATCCTACGAATAAGGGCGTAGAATCCTCCAAATCGTTTGCAGATGACAGGCCCACCAAAGACTCCAAAAAGCCACCTGTAGTTTACATTGCAACTGTCAACGTAACGGCACAGGGAATTGCCCCCCTTCGAAAGATGGCTCAGAAGAACTGCTTCAAGAGGCCTATGAGAAAGTCTCAATGGAGGCTCTAAAAGCTGCGTACGAAACACTCGGCTGTAAAGTCGTTAGATTTGAATGACGAGAAAGAGAAAATGTTTTGGAAGCAAATGGATAATACGCACGCGTCGAATATGAAGGCTTATTTGGGAAGACTATTTTGGAGACCGAGCAGGGCTTAGTGAATTAGGATAAGATTTTGACAAGAACCCTGGGGAGATTTCTTGAAGCTCCCAAAACCACCGAGAAGAAATTACTAGAGTGTTCCAGATACTTCTCAGAAGCACGGTGCCTAGATGCATCCAGTGGCTGACTTGGTAGAGGTGTTAAACCCAATCCTCACCTCTGTCAATCAGGAAGCATTTCGCCGCTACCACGGTAAGAAACTCTGCGCGGCTGCCCCCATAGGATGTTTCAGAGAACCTCTGGATAATACACAATCCGAGCCCGATCTTCCGGGACCTTGGATCACGGCCTTTTTGAGAGATTGGTCTAAGGAAATGGAAGAAAAATTCGGGGAAGAGGGACGTAACGTAAGTGATGGGGTTATGAAGGTGTCCCTAGTTATGACCGATACGAACTACCGCCTTCCTATCTAGGCTAGCTTATTTCCTAAATAAATATAC
>Ga0307515_10004269_pt1 | contig 29661 bp, 9 predicted proteins | sample 17_EM_MG_FD_194513 | JGI IMG/M metagenome (GOLD analysis project Ga0307515, IMG submission 194513) | Populus trichocarpa ectomycorrhiza microbial communities from riparian zone in the Pacific Northwest, United States - 17_EM | ecosystem: Host-associated > Plants > Roots > Unclassified | place... | reverse complement strand
AATATAGAGAGTCTTAGTAAAAGCAAATCTCTATAAAATATTAGAATTTTAAGAAATATTTTTAATCCCTAGTAGTAGAAAATATATGCTAAATATAGTAAGTTTAGTAAAAAATCGGTAAAACATCGAGACTTTTAATAAAGGACTGTAAAATATAAGACTTTAAAAAAAGTTATAATAGCTAGATTTTATATAGTAATAGGCCTTATAACTATTTTAAAGCTTTAGAATTAAATTTGTGGTTGCTATATAGTAATTTAGCAAAAAATATCACATTTGGTGTGGTCTGGGCACGGACACTTATAACACCCCACTGTAATGTATAACTATAGTATCTGCGTCTAGGTTATTTAGGACCTATAACCCTTTATTATTTAGGTATTAACGCCCTAAAAGTTAAGCTTTAAGGCCTTAAGATAACGGAATATTAATACTATAGCCTCGCTAAAATTAAGTATTAGGTCTTATAAAGGTTCTTAAAATAAAAGATTAATAACCCTTATCTTAACCTCTATATTAACTAGACTAACCTTAAGAAAGCGTATACCGGATTTATACGAGTTATACTTATCTATAACACCTACTTAGGAAGATCCTTCTTATACTTTATAATAACGTATAGTAAAAAAAAGGAGACACTATAAGTACTTAAAGATTTTATTAAGTGGATTTGTCTAAGGTATAACCTTAAAGTTAATACTATTAGATTAGATAACGAGCTAGGGAGAAAAATAACCCTTAAATGGCTACGGTCCTAAGGGATTATATTTAAGCCTTTAGCGCTATATACCTAAGCTTAGAATAGTACTACCAAATGCTTAGGGGGTGTAATTATTAAGAGAGTACGGGTAATAAGAATTACTGCTAATTTACCATATAACTTATAGGACGAAATTATTAACTATATAGTCTATCTTTAAGATTAAATACTATAAGAAAGTAATAGATGGAAATTGCTATAAGAGGTTCTATACCTTCCTAGCTAATAAAAGATTAAGAAAACCGTAACTAGCGCACCTAAAAGCCTACGGCTGTAGGGTATATATAATAACGTCAGATACCTAGTGTAACGGAACCTTATAGCAAGTACTACGATGGGCTTATTAATGGGCTAGGTGTGTAGGTATTGTAAGTAAATTAATAATGTAATAATAACTGGTGGAGTGGTTGCCTAACAGATTAACTTTAATTATATTCTGAGAATTACTATAAGGAAAGAACTATCTAGAGTAGGGACTGTAGTCCTTTAAATACACAACCGTACTCCTAGGAAATCCTCCTTATACGTAAGGTACGCGTTATATATAAGGTACATAAGTTCCTCCCGTTCCTCCCGTTCCCTATATAGCATATTATATAACTTACTTACTATTCCCGTCACATGGTTCCACTAGCTCCATACTAGACCGTACTTATATTAACTAACTAGCTTCTTCTAACTCCTCTCTAAGTAGTTATAACATTATACTTAAAGCGTCCGTAACACCATCTCCCTCCTTTCTATCTTCGTCCTTAAAGATTCTAAGCATCTCCAAGTTGTTTACTAGAGGTATGCTATCCGTCTAATTAATCTAGTTAATATCGTTACTTATTATACCTAAAGTATCTTCTTCTTTATACGCGCAACGTTGTACACGCACTATTGCTGCTATATTGTCGCTAGGTAAAATAATACCGTCTCTATGTTCTTATTGTGTAAAAGAGGGGTTAGTTTATGTCGCGTTGGCGAGCCCTTTATCTTAGCAACCTTTCTTTTACTCAGAGTGCACTAAAGCGAATATTTATTCGTCCTGTAACGTTCGCTCTTCTACTAATACTAAGTATACGCGTCCTATAACTCTTAGTAGTCTTTAAGTTCCCTAAGTAATTTGTTATAGGGTCTTATATTTAATCCGCCGCTGCTTATCTTAATGGTAAGCTAACTTACGCTCTTACTAAATTAGAACGTTCTTAGGATATAGAGCAGAAGGCTCTAAAGGCCCGTATTACTACATCTACTCGTCTCCTTTATCTTAAGAAAGTTTATAAGAAGGTTTATTCTAAGGAGTGGAAACTTATAGAATAAGGTTTGCTAGAACTTAGCAATAAAAGAACAGATTCTCTTTAATTGGCAAAGGAAATAACTCTAAGTAGTTCGGCAGTCGCTCCTCCTAGGTCCCCCTTAGGTAACTTATTCTTTAGCAATCTTCCCTTATCAATGTTGCCTAACCTATTCTCTTCCGATACTCCTATACCTTTCCTATAGCATTCTTTAAATTCTCTAGTGGTTTCTAGGTAGTCTTATTATAGCCTATCTACTTAACCTTATACTATATTTTATTGTTAATATCCTTATAACTAACGATCTTTAAAACTTACTATTCGTCTTCTTTTTATCCTCTATACGTGTCTGCTTTATAGACCGGTGGCTTAATATTCCCATATACTAACTCTAGTATTGCAATATACTATATAGGGTAGATTTTTATTTTGGCTAGTAGGTTTAATTTAAACGTAACCGGTGAAATTCTTTGCGTAATTTCAAAAGGTCCTAGTCTAACATAGTCTAACTTCTTACTTAGTCATCGACTCTTGAAATTTTTATATAGTAGCCACACTTTATCTCCCTCCTTAAGATCTGGTCCCTTAGATCTCTTAGCGTTATAGTATTTCTTTATTCTTTATTATACTACCTTAGCTATTTCCGTAAGGTTCTTATAAAGATTTATTAATATCTCTATTCTTTGCTTAGCTATATTACTTATCTTCTTTACTTAACATGGCGATAATAATATTCTTAGCTTATATCTATAATTCGCCTTAAATAGTAAAGCGCCTATTCCTTCTTATAGTGTTATATTGTATATAAACTATATAACTAGTAACAGTGATACCCAATTGTTCTGTGCATAATTAATATAATACCTTAGATACTGCTCTAGTGTCTAATTTAATCTTTCCGTTTAACCGTCTATCTGCGGATAATATGCGGTAGAAGTTGCTGCTTAAACTCCTTGTTCCGCCAAGAATACCTCCTAGAATGCTACTATAAACCTTAAATCTCTGTCTAATATAATCTTGCTTAGTGCTCCATATCTTACAAACACTTCTTTAATATAGATTCTAGCAATATCTTCTACTGATATCTCTTCTATACACGCTATAAAGTATCCCCACTTCGTAAGCTTATCCACTATTACTAAGATTGCGTTATAATCTTATCTGGTAATAGGATCTCTTAATTTTAGCAACTTAATAATAAAGTCCCATAATATGACCTCCCATGGTCTCTTTAGTATTTTAATAGGTTATAGCCCTCTATATAGCTTATACCTCGTTAGTTTATTCCTTTAGTAATCTAAATACTCTCTAGTGACCTTTTTAGCTATTCTCTAGATTCCGTTAATGATATACTCTTCTTAGAGTCTTAATACTAAGCCTATAGCTCTATTATGTCCTTAAGTTAATCCCTTATAGAAATCTTCTATAAATTGCTCTACTATGCTTTTTAGGATGTACTTTGCTTCTCAGTTTTCGTATATATCTATCTATAAATCTTCTAGCTGTACTTTTAGAATTCTTTATGCCTAAAAGCTTTTTAGTAACTTGTAAACTTTCTCTAATTCTTTTTAAGTTACTATAATTTTTAGATAATTATACCTAATTAATCTATCTATATCTTTTTGTAGTAAAGCCCCTAATAGCTTCTTATTATTTTATAGTTCAGCTTTCCAACTTAGAGTATCTGCTCTTATATTATCTATACCCTTAGTATGCTAAATCTCAAAATAGTATTCTATAAGCATCTTTACCTATCTAACCTATCTTTAGTTAAGTTCCTTTGTTATTAGGAATCCTATTAGGTTTTTATAATCCGTTTTGACCACAAATGGTTTTTCCGTGCCCTATAAGAATGCTCTCTATTCCTTTAGTACTATAACTATACCTAATAACTCCTTATTATAGATATTATAGTTTAACTCTAGTAGTGTTATCTTCCGACTATAGTATGCCACTAGGTGCTATCTATCTAGATACTTTTATATAAAGTATACTCCTAGTATAAAGTCTAATATATCTGTTTCTACAACCGTCTCTAGACCTAGTTAATAGATCTTAAGAACTAGCTCCTAGGTAAACAATTTCTTAACTTCTTTAAATAGTTCTTATTACTCCTTTCCCTATACCTATAGTTCTTCTTTCTTTATTAGTCGTGTAAATAGCTTAATGTCCTTTAACCATTACGCTATAAACCTTCTATAGTAATTGCAAAACCCTAGAAACAATCTTAATTACGTAACATTCTCTAGTTCCTACCAATTTACTATAGCCTCGATCTTCTTTAAATCTATACTAAGTTGGCCTAGTTTGATAATAAATTTGACAAAATCGGTCTTCCTAGTAAAGAACTTGCATTTCTTAATTGCTACTAGCATCTATTCCTCTTATAGTCTCCTTAAGACCTATTTAATATATTCTCTATATTCTTCTTTAGTTATTAAGTAGATAATAATATCATTAAGATATACTATAATAAATTTATCTAAATATTCTCCTAACATATTATTAATTCGCTTTTAAAACGTTGCTAGTACGTTTATAAGCCCGAATTGTATAACTAATGGCTTATATAGTCCTTCCTTTAACCTAAAGGCTACTTTCTATTTATCGCCTTCCTTAATCCTAATCTAATGGTACGCCTATCTCAGATCTATCTTCGTAAAGATTTACGCATTGCCTATTCTGTCTTAGATCTTACTAATTAAGGGTAAAGGATACCTATCCTTTCTGGTAATGCTATTTAACTATCTATAATTAATACATAGCCTTAGCTTGCCATTTTTCTTTAGTACGAACAGTACTGGATAACCCGCTAATAATTACGATAGTTTAATATATCCCTTCCGTAAGTTCTCCTAGATAAACTCTTTTAACGCTCTACCTTCTTCTTTAGTAAGCTTATAAATTAGAAAGAATCTTAGACTTATTTCTAGTTCTAATTCTATCTTATAGTCCTATACTGCATACTCTAACAGTTTCTCACTTTCCGGTGACTATAGTTTCTTACCGTACTTATAGTATCTCTTTAGTATATAGCTTAGTCCCTTTTCTATTTCTTCGTAGGTTGCTCCTACTTAGTACTATACCATCTTAGCTTATTATCGCATCTTACGGCGTTAAGTATCTCTAATATTAACCTAGCCTATAATCCAATTAATCTTTAGATTATATTTCTATAACTAAGGCATTCCTAATACTGCCTTATTATTCCCCAATAGTAATATATTGAAAGACATCTTAATCTATCTCCCTTTAATAGTTATCTAAATAGGTCCTATTTTAAGATTAATAATGCCTCCTCTATAGGCTATCGGATCTCCTAAAATCGTTACTAATAGGTAAAAATATTCCTTTTTCCTATATGGTAACCCTATTCTTCTAACTACTATTAGCGAGATATAGTTCCTTATTACTCTACTATCTATTAGTGCCTTAAACTATTAATCTTACTACTTAACTCGTAAATTTAGGTATTATCCTTAAATTCCTTTAAGGGTCTAAGGCTCTACTACTGGTTCCCTCTAGTCCTGTGGGCCTCTACTTTTCCTAACTATTAGCTGCTTGATCCTGTTTGTACTTAGTCCAACTTAGGCCAATACTTAGTTTATTTTTTGTCTTTAATGTGCTATAGACAGGTATTCTCTAGATATTCCCACCATTATTGTCTATCTAGGCATTCTTCTATAAGGAATCTTCCTAGTTAAAGCGTTAAGTCCCCTTATTCTTAAGCTTCCGTAGGATGCCAACTATATATATACTTAGCATTCCTAAACCGTTTCTTATCTAGTGCCCAATACATTCTTATAGGGTATTTCCGGTTCTTTTCCTTCGGGTTTTTGTATATATCGCATATATCGTCTACGCATGCAATCTATGCTAGTGTATAGTGCGCTAGGTGTCTTAGGTTAACTCTTGACTTGTCTTTATCTTTAAGTTTAAACCTCTATCGCGTTAATCTAAACATTACTGTCTTATTTACTGGTACCGATATTTATATCGTTTCTTTCTAGTCTACAGCTTGTTCCTCTAGATCCTTTAACGTTATAATTAATGCTCCTTTAATGCAACTTATCTGTCTCTTAAACATTACTTAGTCTGGTATAATCTTCTCATCTATCCACATATAAAAGTTTTCCTACTTATTATTATGTCGTTGCCTGAACCACTTACAGTATAGCTTACTAAGTGTGTACGATCTGTCCGTAAGGAAGTATCTTTTTATTACTACTTTATAATAGCCTTTTATATGTCGTTCTTAGAACTTAGTAGGAATCCCTAAATTCTTCTCTTCTTCTAGTTCCGTAAGCCACTTAGCTCTAGGTATACCTGCCTTTAGCCTATTAGTAACCTTCTATATAGGTGTCTTTTTCCTAAAGCAATCTGGCATTCTTAGCTCTATAGATTGCTTTTACTATACGAAGATTTATCGCCTAAATTCTTCCATGCTTTCTTATAGTTGTCGTCTTTCTAATAGATCTTTAACGTCCTTATACTTTTTAACCAACGTATTAACTTTTTAATCTTTAGTTTAAACACTATGTTTAACTAGTAAGTCTTTTAGGTCTATATGTCTGTCTCCTAATCTAACTATTATTTATACTGTAGATTCTCTAATCTATAAAGAAGCCCCTTACTTCTTACCTGTGGGTGTCCTTATTTATACTCCGAATTCTTAGTCCCTTAGATTCTTTAATCCTAAGCTTGCTTCTAACTTAAGCTTAACTCCCGCCTTAGTCTAACTAGGCGTCTATGGTATTCTCATCTTATCTTAAGAGTCTTAAATCTTATCTATCTCGTCTTAAGAATTTAATGCCTGTGGGAAACTCTGTCTTAAGCTCATTTATATATCTCTAAACTAAGCTACTACTCTGCTCTATCGGTTTCCGTCTATTATAAGTCCTTAAGCTATCCTTATTCTATTTACGAAATCTCAGATCTCTTTTATCTTGTCTTAAGAATCTTAAGCCTTTGGCCTTTTGCCTTTATCAAGTAGTAAGCTAGCACTAGCAGTTATCTGCTTGCTTAATCTCTTTTAGATACTACTTCTGCCGTCTTATAAAGCAATGGATGCCGTTTCTAACGGTGTTATAATACCCATTACTAAACCTTGCTCTGTGGCGGTCTTAGTCTCTGCTTTTATTGCATTATTAAGGTTTAGATACCCCTAATTAGTTCCTTTACTATCCTTATCACTGTTAATTAATAAGTGCTCTAACTCCATTATTATTATTACTAATTATTATCCGTATATTGCTGTAATATCTTAATCTAGCTTATAGAGTTGATTTTATTCTTTATCTAACTCTCTAGTTCCTCTATATTCCGTAGATTTTGGCTCCTGTAGCTAATAGCTTGCGCCGTACTTAGCGTCTTTATAAATTCGGTATGCGTTGTTATAACAAAACGCGAAACTTTTAATTAAATATTCTCTTATTCCTCGCAGTACACTATCGTCCCTCTATACGTGTATGCCTTCTACTAGTTAGGTTCCCTTTATTATATAGTAACTCTAACTATCTTTGCAATCCCTTATAAAATAACCCTATTTCCCGCAATTTATATAAGCTCTATCTTTAAACCATTAACTTTACTATAGAGTCCGCCTAAACGTCTTCTGCTGCTAAGATCCTTAGTTTAGCCTTTGCTCCTTAATCCTATAATCACTAGATCCTTAACCTCTAGGTTTTTATAGTTTCTTACTCCATCTCTTATAGGCTTCTTTAGTACCGCTTAGGTCCATTAGCTCTACGCCATACCATAGTTTCTAACTTAGCTTTTGTTATTGTGTGCTCTGCGCCTTATACGACTATAGAACTCTATCCTAACCTTTCTTAGTCTGTTCCCTTTAGAAGATCCTATTATTAATTTTTATCGCTTAATTTATTAATTCCCTTAGGGTGTCCGCATCTTTTATCAGAATAATTATATCCTAGACTTTAGCCTTAAGTCCTTATTTATACTGTGCTATAAGCGCCCTATTATTCCACTTAACTTATATAGCTAGCGTTTAGAACTATATTATATACTTAATTACTAAAGTTTATTACGTAATGTCTTAGAGTTTTCTTTCCACTATAGTTACTGCCTCTGGGTCTCCGAATATCTATATAAGTCGCTCTATAAATTCTTCCTAACTTAAGAACATAAACCGCACCTCTTAATTAGTGGTTATTATTCTATTTGCTTATATTTCTATAAAGTAAGGCTTAAACCATTTAAGTGCTCTTCCTGTTAAGAATAATCCCGCGTAAGCTATTTAATCTATAGGTATTGCCAGCTTTGCTCCTTCTTGCGCTACTTTAAAGTGCATTTATATAAGAAATCCCTTAAGCTTCGATCTTTCTCCTAAGAATCTTTTGATTAATAGTAACTTAACCTTTACTGCGCCTATCCCGTTAATTCTTTGTTTAAGTGTTGCATTATTCTCTATTAACTAGTTAACTATCTCTTATAGTTATTTAACCGTCACAGGTTATTGCGAGTCAGTATCTACTATACTGGTGTCGCCTCCTGACCTTGAGGTAGTTGCCGCCGTTAATGGCGTTATGGTGGCTGCTTTTAGTGGCATATTATTCGACTTATTAAAACCATAACTAGGTAGTAATTGTGTAACGGAACCTTATAGCAAGTACTACAATGGGCTTATTAATAGGCTAGGTGTGTAGGTATTGCAAGTAAGTCAATAACGTAATAACAACTAGTGGAGTGGTTGCCTAACAGATTAACTCTAATTATATTCTAAGAATCACTACAAGGAAAAAACTATCTAGAGTAGGGACTGTAGTCCTTTAAATACACAACTGTACTCTTAGGAAATCCTCCTTATACGTAAGGTACGCGTTATACGTAAGGTACGTAAGTTCCTCCCGTTCCTCCCGTTCCCTACATAGCACATTATGTAACTTACTTACCATTCCCGTCACATGGTTCCACTGGCTCCATACTGGACCGTGCTTATATTAACTAACTAGCTTCTTCCGACTCCTCTCTAAGTAGTTATAACATCGTACTTAAAGCGTCCGTAACACCTAGCTAAAGAAGAAAAGGCTAAGTAAGCTAGATCTGTAAGCCTATATTAGCTACCATATTAGCTATAACTCTACTAATATTTATAGGATCTAGATCCTATATAAGGGTATTATTATCTCTATAAGGGATATTATCTTTAATAAAAAGACGTTCTTTAACGGCAAGCAAATAGACATCTTAGAGGACCTATACGCTAAATTAGACACGCTAATTAAGAAGATTTAACTTCCTAATACCCTAACTAAGAATAAGGTTCTTCTAGAAGATAATAAAGAAGTATTTAAACCGTTAATTTAAGAGGAAGATAATAATGTTAATAAGCCAGTTTAAACCTTTAATAAGTTAGTAGACCTTAAGCTTATAAGAGCTCTTAAAGATATATATTATACGCTACCTCTAACGGAAGAAGATAAAGAATCTCTATATACCTTTTATGTTAAGTATCCTATAAAGTTAGATATATAAGATTAGGATATTATCTAACTAATAGGAGATGGGTTTAATACTTAGGGGGTGTTTAACGACTTAGTTAAAGACTTATTTAAGGAAGCCGGCAATAATAGGTTTAAAGACTTTATTACTAAAAGGATTACTTTAGCCTATTATAGCGCCTTCTTAGTAGGAAGGAAGTTTAATCTTAATAGTTAACTTAATAACAGTAAGCTAAAATTAATAGAATACGTAATATTAGACTATACAGGAAGAACTTACCTCCTCTACCTTAGTTAATCTAGGACCTTAATATATACCCTAAGAAAGGGTTATTGATTAAAGAGACGACCCAATATTCTATAGATATTGGGTCTAAATTGGCCCGCAACCCCTAGGAGCCGTGCTTATTTTCGCTAAAAAAAAAAGTCGTTATTAAGGATTGTAATATTACCTATAACGTCGCAATAAGTATATGTATAAGAGCCAAAAATTAATTATTTATAGACCTAGCTCGTGCAATTATTTTGAGCCTATATGCAGCCCTAGACCTTACGTGGGTAGCTTTAATAATTTCGTTAAAGATTGTATGTAACTCCTATACAAATTTAGACGACGCGGCGAGACTTAGCTATAATATCGCAATAGGCGCATATATAAGGCCCAAAAGTTTATCGATTATAGAGCTGCTTCTATGGATTAATTTAACGGTATTTCTAAAATAATAGCTATTATGGGGGTGTAGATTAATTTCGTTAAAAAGGGTAACTGCTTTTACATACAAACAACGTCGCATCGCTTAAGAAACGTCGGAAAAGTCCCTCAGACCATAGAATCAACTTTTTAACAAAAAAGGTTAGCGATATCCACTTGCGGATATACGTAAGTCTACTAATTGATTCTACGGTCTGAGCTTGCTGAGGTAAGAAAACCACACTGACCTATCCTCGCTAGGAGAATCTGTTACTCCGAGTGCAGGCAGTTCTTCATCCCGAATACCTTGCTTTAACTTCCTCATGTTGTACTCAGTTGCTGCGAGTCTTCTCTTAATCTAGCCATGCTCTGGGTTATCCTCCTTTTGCATGTAGTCTCAAGTTGGTGAAGCTTGGTTGCGCCCCATGACACGTAGGAGGCTAAACTGTTGCGCTAAAGACAGGTGCATGCGCATGATCGCCAAGGCTTTGAATTTGATCTCTAAGTGGCTACTTAGCTTTGCCTTTGCCTAGACTCAAAACGCCTTTGAGTTCTGATCATTTGATCATTTCTTGGTGTGGGCCTACGCACATGATAATGACTGGGGTTTTGTGCTCCGATTATCGAATTCTTGAGGACTACAAATTCCGGACCTTTTCCCGTCGCTCTTTCCTTATGCTTGCCTGTTCAAACCTCCCAACTATTGTTACTCGTCCACGTCACAGAGAAGCTCGCCTTTACCCTTGAAGCTTCCCCGTGCTTGACAGTTCTATGGTCACACACCTACTCAAACCATTTATGCCATATGGTACGCGATAAGAACCAAGCCAACAGATGAAGCTTCTTAGCCTTTGCTAGCTATACTCAGATAAGGCATGGAATAATTCTTGCGACCTCATCACCATTTCTGAATTCCATCTTCTCAATGGACACCGACCATTCAGGCGCTTGGCTGATTTCCAGAGTGTATTTGCCGCTCCCTGATCTGTCCCGTGCTCTTACTCTCGCACCAATGACTTGGAGCATCCGAAATGCTTCTTTCAATTCAAATTCACAAGGCAGATGCAGGCTAGTGGCAAATACAGCGCCGCAGAGACTTCAAAGTGAGGGTCGCATGTTAATCGAGGGAGAAACAGGTCGGAATTTCTGTCAGAGGACTCAAATACAGGATGAAACTCTGAATGCACCCAAGGTGCCGCTTCGATCTGGAGTCGTTAGCGATGGGGTAAGGTTCCCAGCCCTATCCAAGAAGGGTCTTGGATCTACAAAGGATCATACTCAACCCATCATAATTTTTCAAGCTGCACACACTCAGACGAGTGTCTCACTGGTTAAGACATCGTCCAATCACATTGCTTATGAAAATATGTCTGGGTACACTTCAAAACTGCGGTTGTCGGAATACTATAACGGGCCCTTTACGTTTCACTGGCCACAAGCTTCAGAAAACGGGTCCTGCAAAGATCCTCTCAAGCTGAAGGACACCGACCCCTTGCCACTGGAATGGAAAGACTTTTGGCTGGGACGAGGCACCACCGGGGGTGTCCATGCTGCAGCTGCCGGAAAGGAATTTGGCCTGCAAGATTACGTCGCGGTTAAGACGATCAGAACAAGCCATGGTCGCAATTACCAGGACGCCGAAAACGAGATCAATACGCTCCGAAAGCTTTGCCACAACCATATTGTGGCATTTCTCGGCAGCTACACCAAGGGCGATACTATTGGTTTGGTGATGTTTCCGTTGGCGCAGTGCGATTTGGCAGACTACATGCATGCGATTTCTGAGCACAACAAAAGCGACCTGAACAGCCCGAATGTCACCTATCACGAACGTGTAGGGCCTTTGGAAACTGCTTTTGGCTGCCTTTGCCAAGCTGTGATATACTTACACGGAGCACAGATTAAACACAAAGATATCAAACCATCAAATATCCTAATCCACAAAAATACGGTTATCTTAACTGACTTTGGGATAGCTCATGATTATAGTGATCTCGACGGTGGCAGTCGCACAGGAGGTCCTACAGGATTCACGGCCGCCTACGCGGCTCCTGAGGTTGTGAGACAAGAAACTCGCAATCGTTCAGCAGATATCTTCTCTTTGGGCTGTGTTTTCCTCGAAATGGCTACTGTCATTCTCGGGGAAACATTAGAGAGACTACACGAGAGTGTACGCCCAGCATATTCCTCTTCACTGGATAAGATGGGTGAATGGGTGATCCATCTGAAGAGTTTACAGTTGAGGCACAAGAAGCCCTTGAATACTTCTCGAGCCAGGTGTCAGTTCTCCCTCGACCGCAAACTTAACGATGCAGCTCTCGACTGTATTTTGCAGATGATGTCTGCGATCCCTCAGGACAGACCAACGCCTGGATACTCATGGGAAGCATTTAAATCTATTGGGGAACCATGCTCCGACTGTCAGTTTAAGGTACGTATTAAATCTCTTACAACAAGGTCATTCATATAATTTACCTACCACTTTTAGGCAGATGCTCGCCACAGACTCGCGCCCACAGATACATGTGATGGGAGGAAACTGGATAATGGGCAGCAGAAATCTGCCTTTTCGCACAATTCGCTCCTCTGTCCTAAGGCAGACGTTAACGAGTCCGGGAAAACGCAAGAGAGAACGACTGTTGAAAGTCAAAGCGATAAAGAGCCTGTTCGAAACATCAATAGGTTCAATCCCCACCCAGCAGCTGATATAATTACAAGCTCTCTGATTCATTTCTCAGATCATCTTCACTAAATACTTCAGACAAAAATCCGAAAGACTCTGCCACTTTTGAAACTAGTTCATCGGGGCTATTTTCCAGCGCACCTTTCGTGAGAAACTATCGGTTGCTAAGGCAGACCCCCGGCCATTCTCCTGTTGCGGTCGGATATCTCTCAAAATTCTCCAATACTTTGGCACGCGTTGAGTTAATTGCCTGCAGCGTCCATCGAAGACTAAGTATGAAAAAGGTAGAGAAGAGAAGTGAGTCCAGTAATTCAAACACAACTCTGAGTTTAGAACAATCACAGGCTGTAATCCCAGAAATATCCTCCCGAAATCATCGAAGAAAGTTTTCGCCGGTGTCGCGAGGCAAAGCTATCAAACTAGGCACAAGTCTTCCAGACCACTTGATCTGGCTGAGAGGGAAACGATACAGCCGTAGCGTTAGTTCACTGACGTCTTCTGGGAGCAGTGTCAATATGTCTTCAAAGACTTCTGGTTGTTTCGATCCATGCCTTAAAAGCGCAGATCACTAATTTGACTCAGATGGAATACATCCAATCGTATTCGACCAGACAGTCCCAATGGAGAGTCGTCAAATTCCTTCAGAGGGGTTACACGATGACTGTCCGACAACTCGTACTGACACAGCTTTCGTTTTATCTCACGATGAGATTAGCCACGATGAGACCTTCGTTGAAACAGGATCCAATCACGACACCACTAACTCGTCTCAAGAATTCAACACAGCAACAGCAGAGAACCACTATCCTGATATCAAATTCGCAGTCAGAGAGGCGGTGAAGAAGACGGCGATGGAAAGTTTTAGAGTTTACGGCTGGGTTCCCGGGAGCATAATGTGTGCTCCTGATGGAGATCATTCTTTAGAGATTCCAGAGCAAAGCCACAGCTCCGGAAAGGGTTCCTCTAATGTACGCGGTCAACCTGGCAGAAATGTTCGAAAGGGCATGTGGTCTGGGGACGATGACAACGAACATATGGATGAAGGTGAAGATACTCAATGCGATGTGAGGTCTCCCGCTCCGCCTTTACAGCGTGCTAGGTTCGCATGTCCGTTTTATAAGCGTAATTCTCAGAATCCTCAGAACGCTCGTTCCTGCACTGGACCAGGTTGGCCAGAGACAGCCAAAGTGAAGTATGTATTTGCATTGATATCTGAAAGGTATATGGAACTAAGATACCTCTACAAGGGAACACCTATATAGAACTCACGTTCGACATGAATGCCCTAGATGTTTTCAAGTTTTTCCTAAAGATGATGCTTTGAGAGAGCACCAAAGAGCAACAGAGGCTTGCCCACGTAGGGAACAATGTATTGATGATTGGTACGATTGGGACCAAGGCTTTAATGAAGACCAAAAGAAGAAGTTGAAGAGCCGAAAGGGGCGTAAAGATATGCCAGAAGAAGAAAAATGGAAAGACATCTACAGGATTCTGTTTCCCAGTGATCCCGAATCGGATATACCATCTCCCTGTAAGTGCCGAATAAACCTTTCCGGATTGTAATTTTATGCTGAAATTCGGTAGACTACGATAGAGTCAATCGTTCAATGATCAGAGATGTGCAGCATCGAATCGAAAGCGTTTTCCCTCATGACTCGTTTATTTCGAATCTCGTGGCCGCGTTACCTCCAGGTTCGACGAACATCCAAGAGCAACAACGTCAGATTAGGAATGTAGTTGTTTTAGCGGTGAGAGAGGCATTTCAAGAAATTGAAGGCATCTTGACTCCAAGGGAGTCTCCTTCACATAAGGGTAATGACGCCTTCCAATTCGATTCCGAGCATGGACCAGAAGCCCGCCAGGGTGGGCCGATAGAGCAGCGAAATCCTCTGCCGTTTTCACCTATTCCGGGAGCGTTCGACCCGATGGATGGATTCACCCAAGATGAAGAGTTCTCAGGGCTAGACCCAGGCACAGACGAGGGCTATACCACAAAACCTGGAACGGAGACATCTGCACAGCTTTGTCCGACGGACAGTGCCGCATCACCGTTTGATGAAACGGGGTATGATGCCACTTTATCATTTTTTGAATATGTGAATGATCCTTGTTGGACCGGACAAGACGAAGACACAAATACGAATTGATCATGGCGGTTAGCTCCAAGTATTAGCCCACATATGAGCAGATGGACTGGTTTTCATGAACTAGTCATCCTTCTAATAGCCTTTTTCAATAGCTCTATTGTTACGCCGGCCTGTTTCGCAACGTCGTACATCGGGGATTCTTTTATGTCAAGCGTAATAATTCTCGGGGTGCTATTGATGGAGATTTTACTTAGAATGTTTTCATGCTTGAGGGTTTCCTCTAACTGCTCCATCTTTGCATCTAGGTGCCTTTTAGAACGCAAAATTTCGCAAGTACATGTAGTTGGATTCTTCAGGCACCTAGATTCATTATAACGTAATAGCCACCCAGACGAGTAAACCACCCATTCGAGTCACCCCCTAAGTTGTTAATCGCCCGTACGGACTCTTATCTAAATTTAATTAATTGAACTTAAATCTATTTTATTTAGATAGTATAATTTATTAAAAGTTTCTTTTAGACTTTTTTTTAAAAGCCTTTACTAATAATAAAATATATACTTTACTATATATTATTTTTACCCTTTTATAATAGATTTATTCCGATAATAATAATCCGCTTATTTATTGTAAAAAATATAGCTAAATACTATTTTTATTAATAGCACTTATAAAAAAAGGTATTATAAACTAATTAATAATAGAATTAAATAGTCGGACTTATAAAACATTAATTTATAAAGAGAAATATAATAATTCATTACTTAACGTCCGATTTGGATCCCTATTGGGCCCACGCGGACTACTCCTTATGTACATATAGGGAGAAAACTCTATTTAAGAAAACCCCGTAATCCATCTCCCCGCCTTTTGGGACTCGCCTATGAGGCGCCTACGAGGCGCCTGCGAGTTACCTGTGGTGCTCCTACTACCTTACTTTTTAACCTCCTTAGGAACCACTGCTGCTGTAACAAGCCTACGGACGCGCTAGTATTATATACTTTACTCTACTACTATAGAGTTATTAGGGGGCGCCCGTTGCTTACCCCCCCGCCCTTTATTACTATTTCCCTTATAACCTAAAACTAGTTTAGTATATTTTAGCTAATAAGCCACTAGGTAACCGCCTTAAGGCCTTTTTATATTAAGAGTAGTGTATTATAGTTCTCTATACTAGCTACTAAGAGTATTACTTTTTAGTTAGTGCGTAAGGGGCATAACAGTATTACGTGTTTTAGTATCTATCTTAGCCAGCCATATTTGCATCTTAGGCTACCTACTAGAACACCCACCTAGTAGAGCCAGTCTTTTAGTCCTATTATTCCTATTTTTAAGAGTATTGCCATTATATTTTCTACCTTTATTAGGCCTTCTTAGAGCCCTAGGGTGTTTACCCCCTATGGCGTTAACTATGCTACAGCTTAGGTTCCTTTTGCCTTAGTTAGCCTCTATACCTTTAACTCCTATATACCTCTCTAACGTTGGTCTAACTAGTATTATATTACGGTGGATAGTTTCCTAGCATTCTTTTATGCTCTACTTTAGCTCCTTTTTCTCTCTTACTATTATCTTTACTAGCCTCTTACGCGTTTCCCTTCCTCCTCTATATAGGCCTAGGCCCTAAAGCAGCACTATTTTTCTTTTACTTTCTTTACTTATTTCTCTAATATATCTTCTCTACTTTAGGGTTATTAGTTTATTCTCCTATAGGGTGCCCTAGGGTCCCTCTATAGTTTATTTAGGCGTGTCTTAATATACTTTATAACATTAGAGTTACGTTTATTTTACGCCCTTTATATTACAGCGGCTTTAATATATAGTTATAGGGGGGGAATATTGGCTTCCTTCTTAAGCAGTGCTGTGGCCGTTCGCTTATATACGCCTGTTATACTTTAAAGGTAGGCTATTTAGACCTTTTAGAGTGGTTTAAGGAGCGACTTAGGGGGGCCTTTCTTAGATTCTCCAATGGCCCAAATACTGGACCTATACGTTATGGTTAGCCGGACAACTACTATATATAGTAGGCGTGACCTTTAAAAGCATGGACCCTATATAGAATTAACAATCCTAAATAATATAATATACTATGCTTGGCCCTTATGGGCCGCTTATACCGCATATACGCTCTACTAGAGCTTACTATCTACCCATACTCCTAATACCCTTAGGCCCTAAACTAGTTAACCCCTAAAGCCTTAAATATAAATTATATACTAAAGATCTATAGATTAGTTGCGTTTTCTTATAAAATAGATTAGCTGGTATTTCTCTAGTAAGAATTAGACTCTATATTGTCTTGCCTATTTTATATAGGTATTGTAAGCTTTCTCTAGTATTCTACAATTCTCTACGGCTGTTAGCCCGTATATAATTAGGTTTATGTCGTTAATAAAGCCTATTCCCTAGGTCGCCCCTTTCTTAAAGAAGTTAAGCAGGTTACTTATAAAGAAAAGGAAGAGTATAGGCGAGAGGGGTAATCCTTATAGTATTCCTATTATAACTGCAATAGGGGGGCTCTAGTATCCGCTAAAGACTAGTAATATTTCTTTTTAACCTATAAACCCTTAAACAAATTATATAATCTATTCTAGGAAGCCTTTTACCCTAAGGATATATAGGAGACGCTCGTAGGGTACGTTGTTATAGGCGCTACTAATATTTAGGCTAAGCATTAATACTATAAAGTCCCTTCGCATCACCCATGTAGATTTAATAGTGGCAGTAAGTAGTATAAGTGCTAATAGTGTTGAGCGGTTCTTTCTTGCCCCTATTTAGCTCTGTAGTAGTAGGGCGTGTTCCTTAGCCGTGTTTACTATATGGTCCGCTATTACCTTTTTTAAGATCTTACTAAGGGTGTTTTCTAAGGCAATAGGGCGGTAGCTTCCTAGAATTAAGTAATCTACTTTACCTTCTTTTTATAGGACAACCATCGTTATAGATCTTCCGAGTCGTGGGTAGTAGCCTATAGCAAAGCATGCTCTAGCTACATCTATAAGCTAGGGTACTATAAGTGGACCATAGGTCTTTAGGGCCTTATTTAGAATCCTATTTTGTCCTAGTACTATATTATTTAAAAGGCGGCTAATAGTTCTGGCCATTTCCTCTATTATTATATCGCTGTTAACCCACAGGCGAGTTACTAGTGTTTTACCTATAATATTACTAAGGTCTACTGAAGCCGGTTAGGGGAAGAACCTTTCTATAAGGATCTTTACCTTCTTATCGTTATTATTAGTGGCCTGTAATTCCCCTGCTCTTTATAGGGATAGTAAGTATAGGTTTTCTACTAGTCGCCCTACCTTTTTCTTTACCTATTTTACTATAGCCTATAGGCCCTTATTATAGGGGAGGCTCGGGTTAGAAGTATGCTTATTTATAAATTATCTCTAGTTATTCCTTACTTCTTTTTTTAGGGTATTCTTTAGCTAGTTTCTTATATCTTTATATTATCTCTTATCTTTAGGGTTATAGCTACTTAAGTATTTCCTTCTTGCTCGTTGTTGGCTAGCTATAAGAACCGCGTATTATACGGACTATACGTATCGCGTATAGGGGCCCGGTCTTAAGACCGGGCAGTGCTTTTTTAACCCGTTTTTAATTGCTGCCTAGATCCTTTCTAGTCTTCGGTTGATTTCCTTAGGGGTAGCTAATAAGCCTCGCTTATTTAGTATCGGGTGGATTTCTTCTAAGTCTTAAAGTTGTTATTTAACTATATTAAGGAAGCTATCTGCCTTAAGCATCCTTATTACATATCTTTTGCTATTTAGTTACGCCTTAATATCTAAATCTAGCTATATTTAGATGGGGATATAGTCTAAAGTAAGTGCCTATTCTTCTTTAGGGTTGCACCTTTTAAGTCTCTAGTATAGGCCTTCGTCTATAAATATAAGGTTAATTATACTTTTGGCGGATCCTTATTGCCATATAATTGCTCTAGGGGGGGTAGCCAGCTTAAGGCCCCAGGCGTCTATAGCTTTTAGTAGGTATTCTGCCTATCGTTTAGCAGCGACGTAGATACCCCCCTACCGTGGGTAGTAGAGGTTCATATCTCCTAATAGGATAAACTCTGTGCCTTTAGTTTTAAGTAAGCTTATTATTAATATAATATTCTCTATTTATAGGACCCCTTTAACCTTAGGGTTATATATATTAATAATTTATACCGGTCCTCTATATATCTAGATTATTATAACTATAATATCTAGATTAACTGCCTGCTATAACTATAAGGATAGGCTAATAGTCTTATTAATTATAAAGCACACGCGTGTAACTGCTTTTAGTTCGTATAGAAGCTGGAATCCTTAGGGGCAGTATATTAATTATATATAGGTATTATAGTACGGCTCTTATATAGTAAGGATATAGTATTTCTCTAGGTCTAGACTGTCTAATAAGGGCCTTGCAAGACAGTGGTTTATATTACCACAGTTATACTATATAATGGATAGGTAGCGGACCCCCGGCGAGGGTCCTTCGCCTCTCTATTATTCCTCGCTTCTTCTATTTCTACTTTCTCTAGGATATTTAGAACTTCTATCTCTTGTATCTATACCCTAGTTACTACTTATTTTGTGTAGAGCTTTCTATTCCTATGTCTTATGTTCCTACTAGCGCTTCTATATCTAAATCTGTTATCTCCGGTTCTTCCCCTATTCTTACTAGTTAGCTATACGCCCTTTAAGAGTCGGCTGCGAATGTTATATTTGCCGCGTTAAGTCTAATTCTTAATTATCCTAGTCTTAAGCTTGCTATAGCTGTCTATAAGGGTCTTTCTACAGGGCGTCCTCTCCCTTGTGTCCCCTATAACTGTCAGATAATCTGTATTCTCGGAGGCGTAGGACGTGCACGAGTCACGTGCACGTGTTACGTGCATTGTAAATATCTTCGTCTAAGCCCAGGGGCCCTAGGTCAAGCAACGATCAAGACACGATCAAGATCAATCAATCAACCCATTTCATCAATGAATAGCTCTATATAAACTATCTGACAGTTATGAGCCCGGTCCGCCGACACAAGAAGCTATCCAGCTATTACTCAATCATTTGAAGAAATTCTACCTTATCGTTAGACTCTGACACCTCATCGTTAGGACGCAGACTCTGACAGAAATCCTACCTTAATTGTCACAAGACGAGATTCCACGAGATTCCACGAGATTCCACCTTAATCGTCAAAGGACGATCCTGACGACAAGGACGATCCTGCGACAAGGACGATCCTGACGACGAATTCCATCTCAATTCCCATCTGCCTATTAGTTAAATGACTCCACCGACGTCGAGTTCGTTGAATATAATTATCCTTAATAAGCCAGAAGACTGGGAACAATGGCTATGGCAACTCCGAGCCCTCGTAGATCAGCAAATGTAGGCCTACGTTGACCCAGCTATAGAAGCACCTTAAGAAGGTCTACTTAAAAAACCACCTCATCTAAAGGTTATAGATTTTAATAAGAATGCAACCTTATATGCATAGCTCTCGTTAAATTAACAGAAACCGTATAAGAATAGTAGACGATACTATAACTAGGACATAAAGTACTTCCTAAAATAGGAAGAGTATCTATAACAGATACGCACCCAAATTACAACCACAGTATTAATTTAGAAGAAGCTACTGCTTAACCCTTCCTTAATAGTTAAAGAATGGCTATCCTAATTAAAGGAGAATATAGAACCTACCTTATTATTTATTAAGAAGAAGGTATAACACTAATACACAAAAGCCCTTAAGGGGTTTAAACACTTATTAAAATTAAATTAGTGGTTAGATTAATAGAAACACGCGATATTACTAGGAGAGAAGTATAAAATCCCTTAAATGTCTAACGGAATCTAGCTTTAAGATTTGGTAGAAGTTATTTAACTTTTTAGCAACGCCTACTATATAAAGTACACTACCGAGTTAAATAACCTGTAGAAGTTAAGATCTTCTAAATACCGTAGAGTAGTAAAGGAGCTATAAAAAGGACTTAGAACACCCTTAAAGAAAGCTAATACTACTATAAGAGGGAGTACCTTTAATATAAACTTCGTAGAGTAAGCTATTAAGGATCACTCTAATACTACTAAAGGTTTATAAAGAGGAAGAGCCTTAGCACGTAATAAACGCTTAAAGAGAGCTAAGATACTAGTAGATAAGGAGACGTCCTATAAAAAGCTAACGCCTAAGTGCTTAGCGTATAGAATATAAGGACACTCCCTATAGGACTATTAGTGTTTATTTAAAGATAAAAGACCTATAGGAGTTATAATAGGAGATACGCGCATTAATAGGGCACTAAAGAAGGTAGAAAAGAATAAGAATCTCGCTAACTAAGTTATAAAGATCAGACTTAAAGAATAGGAAGACGAGGCTTAATAACAACAGGACGAGAGCTAGGAGATAGTTAAGATTAAGGGAGAAGCTAATGTAATATTCCTAGAATTGTATCACACTAGTTAACTCTATCCGCTAAAGCTATTAACTATTCTTAACTTAGGAACCACTCTTTATATCTTTAATAACCTCTCTCATTTCTATAACTTTAGGAAAGCTCTAAGATATAAATACGTCATCGCCGGCAGCTTAGAAGCGCCTATACTAGGTTATAGCAATATTACTATCTAAGTCACAAAACCAGATAAGAGTAAGGGAATCCTATGTCTTAAGGACGTTGCCTTTTATACAGACTTTAATATAAACCTTATATTATTCCATCTACTTCAAAAATAAGGGTACTATTAAGACAATAAAGGAGATAATAATCTTCTAGTTTAGAAGGATAATACAATCCTATATTAAATGGAAGAACGTTACAGACAATAGACTATTAAATACGTCCGACTAGGAAGTCTATTAGCGTTTAATATAAGCCGACTACTATATTAACGGAAGCGCAGAGCATTATTAAGAGACGCTTATCTAGATTCAAAAGGAGATACATATTTATAGCATCTGCGTCTAGGTCATCCAGGACCTATAAGCCTTCATTATTTAGGTCTTAACGCCTTAGGAGTTAAGCTTTAAGGCCTAAAGACGACGGAATGTTAACATTACAGTCTCGCCAAAATTAAGCGTTAGGTCTTACGAAGGTTCTTAAAATAAAAAATTAATAAACCCTATCTTAACCTCTATATTAACTGGACTAACCTTAAGGAAGCATATACTAGATTCGTATAAGTTATATTTATCTATAACACCTTCTTAGGAAGAACCTTCCCGTATTTTATAACAACGTATAATAAAGAGAAGGAGACACTATAAGTGCTTAAAGATTTTACCTAATGGATTCGTCTAAGGTATAACCTTAAGGTTAATACTATTAGATTAGACAACGAGCTAGGGAGAAGGAAAACCCTTAAATAGCTACGGACTTAAGGAATTACATTTAAGCCTTTGGCGTTATATACCTAAGCTTAAAATGGTACCGCCAAACGCTTAGGGGGTATAATTATTAAGAGATTATAAGTAATAAGAATTGCTACTAATCTACTACACAACCTATAGAACGAGATAGTTAACTATATAGTATACCTTTAAGATCAAACGCCACTAAAAAGTAATAGTTGGAAATCGCTATATAAGAAGTTCTATACCTTTCTAGCCAATAGGTTAAGAAAGCCGCAACTAGCGCACCTAAAAGCCTACGGCTGTAGGGCGTACGCGATAACGTTGGACGCCTAGCTAAAGAAGAAAAGGCTAAGCAAGCTAGATCTATAAGCCCATATTAGCTACCTTATTGGCTATAACTCTACTAATATTTATAGGATCTGGATCCTATATAAGGGTATCGTTATCTCTATAAGGGATATCATCTTTAATAAAAAGACGTTCTTTAACGGCAGGTAAAGGGACATCTTAAAGGACCTATACGCTGAATTAGACACGCTAATTGAGAAGATTTAACTCCCTAATAGCCAGACTAAGAACGAGGTCCTTCTGGAAGACGATAAAGAAGTATTTAAACCATCAATTTAAGAGGAAGACGATGACGTTAATAAGCTAGTTTAAGCCTTTAATAAGTTAGTAGATCTTGAGCTTGCAAGAGCTCTTAAAGATATATATTGTACGCCACCTCTAATAAAAGAAGACGAAGAATCTCCATATACCTTTTACGTTAAGTATCCTATAAAGTCAGATATATAAGGTACTAATTAAGACGTCGCTTATCGAGTAGGAGATGCGTTTAACACTTAGGGGGTGTCTAACGACTTAGTTAAAGACTTGTTTAAGGAAGCTAGCGATAATAGGTTTAAAGACTTTATTACTAAAAGGATTATATTAGCCTATTACGGCGCCTTCTTAGCAGGAAGGAAGTTTAACCTTAATAGTTAACTTAACGACAGCAAGCTGAAATTAGGCAGAATACGCGATTTTAGATTATATAGGAAGAACCTACCTTCGCTACCCTAGTTAATCCAGGACCTTAATACGCATCCTCTTTAAGATTAGTTCTAAGAGGCTTAATAAGCCTATCTCCAATCTTATTATTAAATAAGGTTGTTTTAAGAAATAGATAAGAAGTATATAAAGGGATAGTAGGTCCTTAGCTTAATATAGGTGTTTATCTACAAGACGGATAAGTACGGATTTCTCTAGAAATATAAGGCATGCTTAATAGTCTGCGGAAATTAATAAGCCCTAGGAGACCTACCTATAAGAGCTACTATATTAGCTAGTACGACCTTCTAAACCCTAATGGCGATTACCATAAAATTTGACCTAGAGACGATATATATAGATGCAGTTAACGCGTTTATCTATTGCGATCTTAACGAGGTCGTCTATATAAAGCTACCGCTAGGGTTTAATAAAGGAAAGATAGATAAAGTACTGCGCTTAAGAAAAGCCCTATACGGACTACGACGATCACCACTGTTATAGCAGAAGAATCTTATAAGCTTATTAAACGAATTAGGTTTTAAAGAAGTACCCTAGAAGCCATATGTTATACTAAAAGGTAAAATAGTCGTCTTCTTCTATGTTAATAATATTATCTTCTACTACTAAAAGATAGATAAGAAGAAAGCTTAAGAAGCAATTAAGGAGCTGAGTAAGGAATACCAGATAAGTACCCTTAGCGAGCTAAAATGGTTCCTAAGAATCTATATACTACGCAATTATAGATAGAGGCTCCTATGGCTATCCTAGGAAGCCTATATTAAGAAGATAGCTAACTAGTATAAGATAGATCTTAGAGGGCGTCTTTTAGACACTCCTATAGCATAATTAGAACTCCTTCTTACTAATTACTATATAATCCGTCTAACGCGTTCGTCCCCTAATACAGACCTATTAGTCCGTCCTATATCCCTACCAGCTTCTACGATGCTATATTAGAGAAAACTGGGTTTAGTACTCTATACAACCACTATAACGCGTCCGGATATTGCCTTTGCAGTATTATAGCTAGTAAGGTTTAATTAGGACCTAAGCTAAGAGCACTATTAAGCGGTAGATAGAGTTATCTAGTACCTATATAGCACAAGGAGTAGAGTAATCTACTATAAAGGAGATAAGGAAGGAATAAACGGTAGAGGGAAAGACAAAGAAATACGCGACTAAGGATAAGACGACGGAGACGGTAGAAGTAAAGCGCAATTATTTATCTATGCTAGCGACGCATTATTTACAGATAACTCCGTTAATAGAAAGAGCTTATAAGGATATATTATAAAGCTATTTAGGGGGCCAATTGCCTAGAGAGTAAACAAATAGAGTATAGTTATAACGTTAAGCACAGAAGCTAAGTTGTTAGCCCTATTACAAACAGCAAAGAAAGCTATCTTTATTAGTAGGCTGTTTAAAGTAATAACATTACAGCTAAATGAGCCCTTAATTATTAAATGCGATAATACCTAGACACTCTAACTAATTATAGAAGATATGGTAAAGCTAATTATAAAGCTCTAATACGTTAATATCTATTAATATTAGTTATATTAGGAATACGTAATAAGACGAGTATAATTTTAATAGATAGTAATAAAGGAGATAATTGCTAATAAACTTATAAAGGCCCTACCTAAGCAGAGGTTTAAGAGCTTTGTTAATATAATCGGAATAGTAGATATTAAGGAGCGGCTAGATAAGGAGAAGCAACTAGAGGACCTAAGGGAGAAGGTTAGGGCGAGATGGAAGGATTTAGATGAGATTATGGTTCATTTAACGCATAGACGGACACGAGAAGGTGGCTAGCTTCGTCCTCTACCAGGTCGAAGCTAAGGGGGTGTATTAGATAATCTGTATTCTCGGAGGCGTAGGACGTACACGAGTCACGTGCACGTGTCACGTGTATTGTAAATATCTTCGTCTAAGCCTAGGGGCCCTAGGTCAAGCAACGATCAAGACACGATCAAGATCAATTAATTAACCCATTTCATCAATGAATAGCTCTATATAAGTTATCTAACAATAACCCTTATATCCCTATACGGTCTAATAATATCGCGCGGCGTTGCTTCTGGCCCGTTAAGGCTTGGGATAGCTGGCCTAGCCCCCTAGTATTAAAGGTAAGAAACGCTAGAAAGGCGCCTGCGCCCCCTTAGCTTATCGCCTATTGTTTCTATTCGTATAACCTCGCGTATAGTTATTCCCGTAGCTATTAGGCCCTTACCTTTTATCTCCTATATTTAATACAGTCTTCTCTCTCCTACGCCTTATATATGCTTCGGTGGCAGTTTACGCATTTTATTTAGTCTTAATTTAAGCAGTGTCTTATATCGTGGGGGCCTATACAGTGGCCGCAGCACACCTATACTGCGTATATGGATTAGGTGTGTCCCCATTATACGCAGCAATAGTATTATTCTAGGCGTAGTCTATAGTTATAGAGCCTTATATTATATATAAGGCCATTTATAATTATTCCTTTTTAGATAAGAAGTTTTTACATTCCTAGTATATGTATGCTAATAATAAGGGAGCTATGCGTTTATCTAGCGTCTCCCTAGCGAGTCTCTAGCGACCCTTATATCCTCTTATTATTCTCATTATTTATTTAGTTTGCATTTTCCTATTAAAGCTATTAGATTTGGATAATCTTAAGTCCTAGTATAAGGCGTTCCATTTGTCTTACTATCTCCTATATAATTGCTATATTGTCCGCCTAGCGTCCCTTTTCTACTTTAAGGCTTATAGGGACCGCTAGAACTTTAACTGGGTAATCCTTACAGAGTACTTTTATGCCAATACGTTCTCCTAGCCTATCCCTTACCCTTATAGCTCGTTCCTTTGCCTATTAGTCCTTTAAGGTAACTCTAATATCTCCGCTTCTAAGGTATTAGACCGCAATAGCGTCGTAGACCTCTTTACGGATTTCTATAAGGACTTCTGTTTCTAATTATCCCCTAAACCCCTCTACTTTTTCTATATTTAGTTATATTATAATTATATACCCGGTTGTTATCTTAAGGGGGGTAAGTTCCCTATACTATAGAAGCGCAGCTACGGTGGCCTAGGTACGGTTCGCCGGTAAGGGGGGTTTTTATTTATTTTTAATTTTACTTAGCTATTAGAGGATTTAATTAAGGGTTTGCTAGAGAGGCGCCTAAGGTTTACTAGACTAGTAAAGCCAATTTACTAGCTACGTTAGATTGTTATAACTAACGGTTACTCCCCCGCAATTCTAGGTACTAGATACGCCCAGTAGGCTTTATATTTTATTAGACACCTTCTTAATAAAGGTATTTCCGCTTTATAGTGTAGTATTCGCTTATCTTTATTGTAGAGGGCTATTGCTAGGCGTGGTTCTAGCGGTCGCGCGCAAGTGCAAACCACCGTCGTTTAACGTGTGCCTCCCCTACGATATATACATCTTAGGGGGATTCTTTAGGTGTTTTACAGGGTTCTTTTAGTTGGTTTTAGTCTTTTTGGGCCAGGTGTAGCAAGAGCTCTAAAAAAAGTTTTGCGTCTTTATAATTAATATAAAAGGTATCTATTATATCTATAAGTTATAGGTAGTATAATAATTGTTGTTCTTAAAGAGAAATATATATTTATCTAAAACTTAAAGGCTGAAAAATTATATACTTTAAAAAAGAGTATATATAATTAGTATTATAGTAAGGCGGAAAGCTTAATACTAAAAAGGAATACTAAATTAAGCATTATAAAGGATAAAAAGCTAAGGTAAGTTATATTAGAGAGATAAAATATATAGCTAAGAGTAAAAGAGAATTAGATTAAAATTAGGTAAAAGAAGGAGATAAAGCCAAAAGCTCTAAATATGTTACGGGACGGGGGCAGTGGCTACAAAGCGTATATATTTAAGGAGTCTATAAGACGTTACGCGATCAATTATAAGGGTCGAGGGCGTAAAGAGGTGATATACCTACGCATAGCTGATATAAGCTATACGCGAGGTGTACGTAAGAGCACAGAGCTCTCCTATAGAGGCCCCTATAGTGGGGTTCCGTAACACTACCCCCCCTCTTATAAAGGCGGAGCTCTGGTAACGCTATGGTTACTATATATATATAGAAGGGACATTTAAGGTATAGAAAAGAAGAAAAGGGGGGTATTACTAAAGGCTTAAAATAACGTTATGTAATAGGGCTTGGCATCTAAGAATCTAACTAATTAGATAACTTTAACCGCCGGTTAAAGTTCCTAGACATCTTAACGATATTCCGGTCACATAATTGCACTTTACTATAATCTAACGGTAATCTAATGGCAATTTACCCTTACATAGTAATGTATAACGGTTTAACTCTATAAAGGCTCCTATAGAGGATTAGGTATAAAGTCTCTGCTTAAGCCCGGTTTCTATAAGTTCGCGTAGTAAAAGTCGCTAATTAGATCCTTTGCATTTTCGAAGTCTTCCTATAGTTGCTATTCTAGCTAATTTATGTCAAATCCTATGTATATAGCTCTGTAGTAGAGCCGTCGTCCTCTGCCTTTACTAAAGTATTTAGAGTTAATAATTTATTTAATGGTCCACTCCTTATGGTTCTCGTCTTTATTCTTGTCTTAGATTAGTACTAGTAGGGGTTTAAGCTATATCTGCCCCGGTAAGGGGTTGGGCTAATAGAGGTATAGTAGCTATAGGTGAAATACGGGCTATATCCCACGGGTGGCTAGGGTAGATAGGAGTTCTAGCTTATATATGGCTCCCCTATTAATAACTCGTTTAATTAAATAGGGGCCGAGGTTCTTATAATTAAGTGACTTTATAGGCCTTTGCGTAGAGATATTGCGTATATCTAGCCATACCTAGTCGCCAATACGCATCTCCGGTGGTGGCGTTCTATAATAGTTGGCGAAGTAGGCCTACTTTACTTAAGCCCAGGCCATTTCTCCCTTATAGTAGTTAAGTAGGTTTTTTATATAGTCTGCATACTGGTTAGTAAGTAGTATCTTAAGGCGTTTTCTATATAGTAGTTTCTTATTAATAGGTTCTAGTGGCTCTATACCAGATTAGGGGTAATAACCCTTATTCGCGAAGAACGGGGTAAGTCCTATAGTGGTTAAGATATAGTTATTTACTGCGAATTTACCTAGTAGGAGGTGATTTACCCAGTTATTTTGACTATAGGCGACTACCTATTATAAATACGCTTTTATGCTGGCATTAGCGTTTTCTGGTTGCCCAGTAGTTTTATAGTAAAAGGATATAGATATCTTAACGGAGATGCTAAGGCGTTAGTAGATTCGTCTCTATACATCGGAGTTAAATTATATGCCTTAGTTAGACGTAATTGAGTTAGGTAACCTATATAGTTAGTAAACTTTGCAAAGAAAGGCGTTAGTAACGTCGCTAACGGCTACGCCTTTGGTTAGGACATAGTGGCGCTTTTTTATAAGTTGGTATATTATTATAAGGATGTTTTTATAGGTACGGCCATGTCATTTATAGGGTGGTAGGTTAATAATGAAATCTATAGCGATATCTGCCTATTGTCGTATAGGTACTAGTAGAGGGTGCAGTAATCCTTAGTACTTTATATTAAAGGCCTTAGCGCGCTTATAACTATAGTAGGCGCCTATAAAGCGTTTAACTAAGTCTATTATTTTTGGCTAAAAGTAGTATCGGCTAAGAAGCTTATAGGTTCCTCCTCTACCTAGGTAGCTGCTTGATTGGAGGTCGTGGGCTATTTAGATTAGTTACCGTTATAGATTTTCTAAGTTAAGGATAAATAGGCGGCCTCTATAATAGAGCCTGTTCTCTTTTACTTCTAAGGCTACTATATTAATCTAGCCTAAGCTTTAGAGGTTAGTAGGTAGTATATAGGCGCCGGCGGTCTTTACGGCAATAAGTTAATATAGTAATGGGTTAACAGAGGCGTTATATACTATAGTAATAAGCTTATTAATTTCGGGAGGTAACTTTAGTTCTATAGTATAAAGCTAGGGTATAGTTGGCTCTATTATAGGTAGTATACCTAGGGCCAAATTTCGTGCTTTTAGGATTATCTGTTGTTGGAACTAATTATAGGGGTTATCTTTAGACTAAGAAAGGTCTTGCGAGCGGCGTATTAGGCTATTAGGTTTAGTACCTTATACTTCTAGTCTATATGCGATTTTAAAGTTAAAATTAGAGAGGAACTTATTCTAACGTGCTTGGCGTTAGTTTAGCTACTTTATGGTTATAAAGTACTTAAGGTTGCGATAGTCTATAAGGACTTTAGTTAGCTAGTTAGGCTCTACTAAGGAGAGTTTTAGTTAGAATTCTTTAAACGCTTATATAATTATAAGGAGTTCTTTATTATAGAT
>Ga0307515_10004268_pt1 | contig 29669 bp, 26 predicted proteins | sample 17_EM_MG_FD_194513 | JGI IMG/M metagenome (GOLD analysis project Ga0307515, IMG submission 194513) | Populus trichocarpa ectomycorrhiza microbial communities from riparian zone in the Pacific Northwest, United States - 17_EM | ecosystem: Host-associated > Plants > Roots > Unclassified | place... | reverse complement strand
GAACTTGCTCCGTATGGCATCCGTTGCAACATCGTCGCGCCCGGCTCGACGCTGACCCCCATGCAAACGGGCATGTGGGCAGATCCTTCGGGGGAAGAGCGCGTCATCGAAGGCTCATTGTCAACGTTCAAGACAGGTATTCCCCTGGGCAAGCTTGCGACCCCTGACGATATCGCCAACTCCGTTGTTTTCCTCCTCTCAGACCGGGCAAGCCATATCACAATGGCCGATCTCTATGTGGATGGAGGCGCAACGCTGCGCGGATAATTGCTGCCTATCAGGCAGCGGTCAAATGCTCCTGGATGTTATTTAATAAAGGCACACCATCTTCCAATGAGCATGGAATCGCCTCCCCTACTCCGCCGCTTCCTTGCCTCAGATCAGAATTATACACGGAGGGGCCTCAATATGAGTAACTCCCCTATTGAAATCGCCCCTTTGCATCCCCATCTCCAGTTGGCACCCGGTCACCGATGTAAACCGGGCAAAGCTCGGTCGGAAGGAACGACGATCTGTTCCCGGCCGGTGCGGTTCTACTGCTGACGATGCCCTCTGGCTTAAAACCGCCGGAGAGTTTTGTTATGTCTGCACTAACCGTCTGGTTTTTTCAAAAGCCTGCATTAGTATGTGCTTCCATGATGGACACACGCTTCTCTTCGGCTCTGCAGATTATTATTACAGTTGCCGTCAACGAAAAGAACAACACTCGCTCGACGAGCGATGCGCTGGCAGCGAAACTCGATGCCAAGGCCAGTCTCGTGCGCAAGCTGGTGGCCCCGTTGATGCAGAAGAATATTCTTGTGTCGTCCGAAGGATACCAGGGTGGCTATCGTCTGGGCAGGCCTGCCAATGCGATCTATTTGAGCGAGATCTATCTTGCCGTAACACCGGACAAGAAAATCTGGGCCACCCGCGACGACATCCCCGCCGAATGCTTCATTTCAAGCAATATCAACGAATGGTCGGAAAAACTCGGCAAGGAAGCGGAGCAGGCGCTGCTCGGTCTGCTGGGCGAGAAATCGGTGGAGGACGCCATCGCAGAACTGGCGACCATCGACGGCGGCAAATGTCCACTGGGTAGGACGCTTGCGTCCTGAAAGGGAACTTTCCCGGCCGTGTGGGACGGCCGGAGGGAACCGGGCCGTCCCCGTCACTGATCGGAGGTCAATCAAATCCGTGACGAACCATGGGCTGGCCGCTGTTAAGCGGCCAGCCGGACCTCTAGAGGTGACTTAGAAATCGCGCTGAAGACGCAGGAAGCCGAACACTTCGTCGTCGGCATTGTCTTCGTCACGATACTGAACGCTCACCTTCGTCTTGAGACCATCGGTGATCTTGTAGTCAACCGTTACGCCGGCCGTCCACGCATCGTCACCGCTGAAGCCAGTGAAGAGCGTGCCGTTGTTAGCAGAGGCGCGAGCGACCTTGCCGAAGTACTGGAAGCCGGGGGTGATAGCGAACTTGTCGTTGATCTTCAGTTCGTACTGAGCACCGGCAGTCCACTCGGATTCTTCGTAGTAGTAGTTCGCACCGGTGGCATAGGCACCATAAACGCCGAGCTGGCCAGGTCCGATATCCGCATAGACGATGGCGCGGATAGCGCCTTCTTCCGTATCGGTGTCATAACCGCCAAGCAGGTAAGCGGTGACGCCGCCGACCGTACCGGAAATCTGTCCGAGCACGCCGACATTGTTCGCAGCTTCGCCGAGCTTGGTGGCGTAGCCGTCTTCCAGCTCTTCCACGGCAACGCCCGCGCTGAAAGCATCCGTCTCGTACATGTAGCGAATGGCGTTGTGGCGGGTATCGTTGCTGGCGAGCACGTCGGTCTCGCCGCTCAGGTCGTTATCCCACCAGTTGTACTGCATACCGACGCGGAAACCGGCGATGTCGAAATAACCTTCGTCGAGGAAGGTGTTGCTGTCCGAAGAACCGGAGGAATTACGGGCGTTCGTACGCAGGGCGACGAGGCTCGTCAGCGTGCCGAATTCGGTGTCGTTCTTTGCCGTAAACTCGAGCTGTGCGCGGGTGAACGTGTTCCAGTCAGACGTACCCGATTCATCGCGACCGAAGTCGGTCTGGAAACGGATGTAGCCGCCGATCTTCAGGCAGGTTTCCGTGCCCGGGATGTAGAAGTAGCCAGTGCCGAACGCGTCGCAGACGCGGACGTATTCCATCGGCTCAGGTTCAGCCGCGACAATAGCGTCGGCGGCAAATGCGCCGCTTGCTGTGCTCAACGCCGCAGCGGACGCAAAGAGAAAAGCCTTTATAGTCATTTCGGATCCAATCAAGTTTCGATTGGGCACAGGTTTACGTGGCTGAAAATCAGCGTCCCCGACCCCAAATATCGATTCAAGCCCCAATGGCAGCGGTCGAAACCGCATGCCGAGATTACATAGACCAAGAACTGTAACAATAAAAATTACAGTCTTATTTGTCTCAAATGCCTGTTGGGATTTTCAGTGTTGCCGAAACGCAACGATGTCGATACAGGGTTGTGAGTACCCTCACCATCTCAACGGAATCTCCCGTTCGGCGCACCTACCCATAAGGGTGTGACCGGTAACATCTGCGATGCAGAGATAGACCCGACACGATCAAACTGCAAGTAGGAGCGGCTGACGATTTCGTGAAGGACGTCAAAGTGACGCAACCGCGCAAGGCGAATTGCCACAAGCGGCCCATTCAAGTGCCGAACCAGCCCGGCGAATCGCGCTTGACATCACAGACCTGCCCGTATTTTAATCCTGCCGACAGATTAAGCACTTCCTTCACATGACCATATGGTCGACGGGCAGTTTGGCCCCATGATGCTCCCATCACCGATGGGTCGGCGTCATGGGGTTTTTGATTTTGGCGGAACGATGAAAAACGCGGTACGGATCGGCATCCTTTATTCGACGACTGGTCCCTATGGGGGGATGGGCCGGGACGGACGCGATGGCGCGGAGCTTGCCATCGAACAGGTCCGCGCCACCCATGCAAACGCCATCGAACCGGTCTTCATCGATCCGCATGCCGATATCGCCGCCTATCTCGAAGGCGCCCGGTCGATGCTGCGCGATCACGGCTGCCGGCACATCATCGGCACCATCACCTCGCTTGCCCGCAAGGAAGTCATCCCGCTTGTCGAAAAGCATGACGGCCTGCTCTGGTACATGTGCCCCTATGAGGGCTTCGAGGCCAATGACAACGTCATCTATACCGGCGGCTGCCCCAACCAGCATCTGCTGCCGCTATTCGACTATCTGATCCCGCGTTTCGGCCGCCGACCCTATCTGGTCGGCGCAAACTATGTCTGGGGCTGGGAAATGAACCGCCTTGCCCGGGAACTGATCGAAGACGCCGGCGGCGAAGTGCTGGGCGAACGTTATCTGCCGCTGGAAGAGACGGCGGTGGAGCGCATCGTGCTGGATATAGAGCAGCGCCGGCCGAGCTTTATCCTCAACAACCTCGTCGGCCCGTCGAGCTATGCCTTTCTCGCCGCCATCCGCGCACTCGGCGCGCGCGATCCGGCCTTCCGCCCGGAAAACTGCCCGGTTGTCAGCTGCGACCTGCAGGAATGCGAAATCCCCGACATCGGCCCCGGCGTCGCCACCGGCCAGCTCTGCGCCGCCGCCTATTTCGACACTGTCGCCACGCCCGAGAACACAGCCTTCAAGGCGCACGTGTCGTCCCGCTTCGGGCCCGGCCGGCGCGTTTCCAGCATCTTCGCCAGCGCCTATGCCTCCGTAAAGCTTTGCGCGGAGGCTATCATCGCAGCCGGAACGGACGATCCCACCGCCGTGTCGCGGTTTCTGTCGGCTGCGCCGCTCCCGACCGTTCTCGGGCCGATCCTGATCAGCCCCGACACCCGCCATGCGGCCCTTCCCTTTCATCTCGGACGGATCAACGACAGCGGCGGCTTCGACATCATCGCCTCGCAGCCGGCCATCGCCGCCGACCCTTACCTCACCGGCCGGCGAATGCGTTTGCCGCCGCAGCTGAGGATCGTGTCATGAGGGAGACACCGAATTTCACCGGCTGGCGGGCCACGATCCTGCACAGGGAAGACAGCAACACAGAACGCCTGACACGCCAGCTGAAACTGATCGGCTTGCACGTGAATGTGCAATGGGAACCGCTCGATGCGAGCGACCTGCCCGATATCGTTCTGGTCGATGCGGACCAGGGCTTCGATGGCCTGTTGCCCTGGAGCGGCGAGCATGCACCGTGCCCGCTGGTGGCGCTGCTGGGCTCCGAGGCGCCGGGCCGGATCGCCTGGGCGATGGAACAGGGCGTCGGCGCGATCATCGCAAAACCGCTTGCCTCCTCGGCCGTCTATCCGGCGCTCGTCATGGCGCTCGGCATCCACAAGGAGCGCAAGGCCGTCATCGACAAGATGAACCATCTGGAAGAGCGCGTGCGCCTGCGGCCGCTGGTCCATGCCGCCGTCGAGCGCATCATTGCCGTGCGCAAGGTCGACGAGGAGCTCGCCTACACAATCCTGCGCAATTGCGCGATGCAGCGGCGAATGCCGATGGAGCAAGTCGCGGCCTCGATCCTCGGTGGCGCCGAGCCGCTGCCGGAGGCCGGTTGATGCGCATCCTGAAAAGCATGATGCGCCAGCCATCGGCCCTGTTCGGCCTGACGATCGTCGCGCTGGTCATCCTCATGGCCATCGCCGCCCCCCTGATTGCGCCCTATAGTCCCAATGAGCAGATGTTCGACGGCCTGACACTGGAGGGGGCACCAATGCCGCCGAGCGCGCAGTTCCTGCTCGGCACCGACACGCTCGGCCGCGATCTCTTCTCGCGGCTCCTGTTCGGCGCCCGCACATCGCTGGTCATCGGCCTTGTCGCCAATGGCATCGCCGTGACGATCGGCCTGCTCATCGGTATCCTCTCGGGTTACATGCGCGGCCTTGTCGGCAATGCGCTGATGCGCTTCACCGACCTGATGATGGCTTTCCCGGCTCTGCTTCTGGCGATCGTGCTGGCCGCGCTGCTGCGCCCCAGCCTCTGGATCGTCGCCATGGTGATCGCGCTGGTCAACTGGGTACAGGTGGCGCGTATCGTCTATACGGAAACCCGCGGCCTGGTGGAGCGCGACTTCATCCTTGCGGAGCGCTCGCTTGGTGCCGGCCATTTTCGCATCCTGTTCCACCATATCCTGCCGCACCTGATGCCGACAGCGATCGTCTGGGGCACGCTCGGCATTGCCACCACCGTGCTTCTGGAGGCGACCCTGTCGTTCCTCGGCATCGGCGTGCAGCCGCCGACGCCCTCCTGGGGCAATATCATCTTCGAAAGCCAGAGCTATTTCCAGGCAGCCCCCTGGCTGGTCTTCATTCCCGGCGCCGTGATCCTTTTGACCGCCCTCTCCTTCAACCTGGTCGGCGATGCGCTGCGCGATATCCTCGATCCGACCCAGCGCGGGAGAGGCTGAGATGGTCTTCCTCCTGATGCGACGGCTGGTTCAGACCGCCCTGATCCTTCTCGGCGTCGCCGCGATCACCTTCCTGCTGCTCTATGCCCTGCCCGCCGACCCCGCCCGGATGATCGCCGGCCGCAGCGCCACGGCGCAGACGGTTGCCAATATCCGGCACGAACTTGGGCTAGACCAACCTCTGCTGGCGCAATTCTGGGCCTATCTGAAGGGGCTGACCGAGGGCAATCTCGGCCGCTCCTATGCCCAGAAGACCGATGTCGGCGCATTGATCGCCGCAAGACTTCCGGCAACCCTCATCCTGATGGCCGCCGGCATTTTCGTTGAAGTGCTGCTCGGGCTGTTTCTCGGCGTCATCGCCGCAGTCCGGCGCGGCGGCCCGGTCGACCGGTTCGTGATGATGGCCTCGTTCGTCGGCGTCTCCGCGCCGCAGTTCGTCGCGGCCCTCCTGCTTCTCTATGTCTTTGCGGTGACGCTCGCGTGGTTTCCGATGAGCGGCTTCGGTACTTTCGCCCATGTCGTGCTGCCGGCCACCACGCTCGGCATCCTCGGGGCCGGTTGGTATGCGCGCATGGTGCGCTCGGCGATGATCGACGTGCTCAACCAGGATTATGTCCGCACTGCCCGCGCCAAGGGGCTCTCTTCCGCGCGCATCGTCTTCCGCCATGCCCTGCCCAACGCGCTTTTGCCTGTTATCGCCATGATCGGCATCGATATCGGCCAGTTCATGAGCGGCGTGGTCGTGGTCGAGGCCGTCTACGGCTGGCCCGGCATCGGCCAGCTGGCCTGGCAGGCGATCCAGCAGGTGGATATCCCGATCATCATGGGCGTCACCCTGGTCTCCGCGCTTGCCATCGTTCTCGGCAATCTCGTCGCCGATCTCATCGCACCGCTCATCGATCCGCGAATCCGTGCTCGCTAATTCATTTCAGCAACCAAAAAGGGGAACTTAAAAATGTTCAAACGCTGGCTTCGAAACTCGACAATCGCGATGGCCCTCGCCTTCACGCCGCTGCCCGCCTTCGCGCAGGATGCCATCAAGCAGGGTGGCGACATCGTCATCACCTACAAGGACGACATCGCCACGCTCGATCCGGCCATCGGCTATGACTGGGTCAACTGGTCGATGATCAAGAGCCTCTATTCGCGGCTGATGGACTACACGCCCGGCACGCCGGACCTGATCCCGTCGCTGGCCGAAACCTACGAGGTCTCGCCGGATGGCCTGACCTACACCTTCAAACTGCGCAAGGGCGTGAAGTTCACCAACGGCCGAGACGTCGTCGCGTCCGACGTGAAATACTCGATCGAGCGCGCCGTCGATCCGAAGACCCAAGGCCCGGGTGCCGGCTTCTTCGGTGCGATCAAGGGCTTTGACGCCGTCACCGGCGGCACGTCGACGACGCTGGAAGGCATCGCGACCCCCGACGATTCCACTGTCATCTTCACATTGTCGCGTCCGGACGCGACCTTCCTGCATGTTCTCGCCATCAACTTCGCCTCCGTCGTGCCGAAGGAAGCCGTCGAAGCGGCTGCCGGCGATTTCGGCAAGAAGCCGGTCGGCTCCGGCACCTTCATGCTCAAGGAATGGACCGTCGGCCAGCGCCTCGTATTCGAACGCAACCCGGACTATTTCGTCAAGGACATGCCGCATATCGACAAATTCACCGTCGAAGTCGGCCAGGAGCCGCTGGTAGCGCTGTTGCGCCTGCAAAAGGGCGAGGTCGACATTGCCGGCGACGGCATCCCGCCGGCAAAGTTCCTCGAGATCAAGAATTCCCCGGAGGGCGCCGACATCATCGTTGATGGTGCACAGCTCCACACCGGCTACATTGCGCTCAACACCAGGGTAAAACCCTTCGACAATGTGAAGGTGCGCCAGGCCCTCAACATGGCCATCAACAAGGAGCGCATCACCCGCATCCTCAACGGCCGCGCCACCGCCGCCAACCAGCCGTTGCCGCCGCTGATGCCGGGTTATGACAAGAGCTTCACCGGCTATGCCTTCGACGTCGAGAAGGCCAAGGCTCTGCTGGCCGAAGCCGGCTTCCCGGATGGGTTCGAGACCATCCTCTACTCGACCAACACCGATCCGCAGCCGCGCATCGCCCAGGCGATCCAGCAGGATCTGGCCGCTGTCGGCGTCAAGGCCGAGGTTCGCGCGCTGGCCCAGGCCAACGTGATCGCCGCCGGCGGCACCGAGGGAGAAGCACCGATGATCTGGTCGGGTGGCATGGCCTGGATCGCCGACTTCCCGGATCCGTCCAACTTCTATGGCCCGATCCTCGGCTGTGCCGGCGCGGTTCAGGGCGGCTGGAACTGGTCATGGTATTGCAACAAGGACCTCGACGCCCGCGCGATCGCCGCCGACTCGATGTCGGACCCGGCAAAGGCAACGGAGCGTCAGGCCGTGTGGGGCAAGATCTTCACCGACATCATGGCCGATGCGCCGTGGATCCCGCTCACCAACGAGCGCCGCGTCGTTGCCAAGTCGCCGCGCATGGGCGGCTCCGGCGATATCTACGTCGATCCGACCCGCGTCATCAACTACGACGCGATCTTCGTGAAGGAGTGAGGCGACGTTCCATGGCTCCGGCAAATTCCCCGGAGCCATGATCGTGAGGGGCGCACGGAAGATGCTGCCTCTTCTCCCCAACGGGGAGAAGTGCCGAGCGAAGGCGAGGCGATGAGGGGGCGACACGGCACACGAATATTGCTTCGCCCCCCTCATCCGACCCTTCGGGCCACCTTCTCCCCGATGGGGAGAAGAGGGAGCATGCAGCTCCTGCCAACCAAGAATACCGATATGCGAGCACGTCAGTGATCCGATGAGCCGCGCTTCCAAGGGAGAACAACCAATGTGCGTCGCCTGCACCCACACCATTCACCGTGCCAATCACCATTTCGGCTGGAACCGCGACTTCGAGCCGACGCTGATTGCCAAGCCGGGTGAGACCATCCATTTTGAATGCCTGGATTCCTCCGGCGGCCAGCTCGGTGCCGGCTCGACGCTGGAAACGCTGGCAGCGCTCGATTTCAACAAGATCAATCCGGTCACCGGTCCCGTCTATGTCGAGGGTGCCGCCCCCGGCGATGCGCTGAAGCTCACCATTCGTCGCTTCATTCCCTCCGGTATCGGCTGGACGGCGAACATTCCCGGCTTTGGGCTTCTGGCAGACCAGTTCGTCGATCCCGCCCTGCATATGTGGTCCTACGATGCGATCAGCATGGCGCCCTCGCTCTACGGCCCCGGCGGCAAGGTGCCGCTGAAACCCTTTGCCGGGACGATCGGCGTTGCACCGGCCGAGCCCGGCCTGCATTCCGTCGTGCCGCCGCGCCGGGTCGGCGGCAATCTCGATATTCGCGACCTGACATCGGGCGTGACGCTCTACCTGCCCGTCGAAGTCGACGGCGCGCTGTTCTCGATCGGCGACACGCATGCAGCCCAAGGCGACGGCGAAGTCTGCGGCACGGCCATCGAAAGCCAGATGGAAGTCGAGGCGACCATCGAGCTGGTCAAGGATGCGCGCCTGCAAAGCCCGCGCTTCACCACGACCGAGCCCGTCACGCGCCATCTCGACGGCATGGGTTACGAAGTCACCACCGGCATCGGCTCGGATCTGACGACCGGCGCCCGCGAAAGCGTCATGCGGATGATCGATCTGCTGGTGGCCGAACACGGCATGAACCCGGTCGACGCCTATATGCTCTGCTCGGTCTGCGGCGATCTCAGGATCAGCGAGATCGTCGACATGCCCAACTGGGTGGTGTCCTTCTACTTCCCGAGGATCGTGTTCGCGTGACATTTCCAACGGCTACCCCAACGGTTCTGACCATCGACAAGCTCTGCGTCGATGCCCGCACGCCGGAAGGCCTGCGGCGCGTGCTTGACGATGTCAGCTTCGACCTGAAACTCGGGGAAACGCTCTGCATCGCCGGCGAAAGCGGCTCGGGCAAATCCGTGACCTCGCTCGCCATCATGGGTCTTCTTCCGAAAGCCTCCTTGCAGATCGCATCCGGCAGCATCGCGCTGGAAGGCCGGGAACTCTCCCGCCTGTCCAACAGCGCCATGCGCAGCGTGCGCGGCGGCGATATCGCCATGGTGTTCCAGGAGCCGATGACCTCGCTCAATCCGGTGATGTCGATCGGATCGCAGCTGACAGAGGCGATCCGCGAGCATCAGGGATCGCAGGGGGACAGCGCCGATGCGGTGGCGCTGCGCATGCTCGACGCGGTCCACATGACGGAGCCTGCCCGGCGGCTGAAACAATATCCGCACGAGCTGTCCGGCGGCATGCGCCAGCGGGTGATGATCGCCATGGCGCTGTCCTGCCGGCCGAAGGTGCTGATCGCCGACGAGCCGACGACGGCGCTCGATGTCACCGTGCAGGCGCAGATCCTCAAGCTGATGGACGAACTGAAGCGCGAATTCGGCGCCTCGATCATCCTCATCACCCATGATATGGGCGTCGTCGCGCAGATGGCCGACCGCGTCGTCATCATGCAAGCCGGCCGCATTATCGAGCAGGGCAATGCCCTGCCGATCTTCAATGCACCGCAGCAGCGTTATACCCGGGAATTGCTGGCCGCCGTGCCGCGGCTTGGCGCCCATGCCGGCACCGACGGCCCGCCCCGCGTCAGCCCGCAGACCGGGGAGGCGCCCGCGCTCGATCGCACGCCCGTCCTGACGGTCCGCAAGCTCGACGTGACCTATGGCAAGGGGACGGGCTGGCTGTTCGGCAAGACGCCGCCCACTCTGGCCGTCAGCAATATCTCCTTCGAAATCCTACCCGGCCAGACGCTCGGCCTCGTCGGCGAAAGCGGCTCGGGCAAATCCACCACCGGCAAGGCCGTCCTCGGCCTCATCCCCTTCACCGGCGACGTCGTCATCGACGGCCAGAATATCGGCGGCCTCAGCCAGCGCCAGATGCGGCCGGTACGGCGCAGCGCACAGATGATCTTTCAGGACCCCTACGCCTCGCTCGATCCGCGCATGGCGGTGGGTGCGGCGATTGCCGAGCCGCTGATCATCCATGGCCTTGCCAACAGGGGCGAACGCGAGGACCGGGTCGCCGAACTGCTGCGCCGCGTCGGCCTGCAGCCGGATGCGGCGAGCCGTTATCCGCATGAGTTCTCCGGCGGCCAGCGCCAGCGCATCTGCATCGCCCGCGCGCTGGCGCTCAATCCGAAACTGATCGTCGCCGACGAAAGCGTGGCCGCCCTCGACGTCTCGGTGCGTGCCCGCGTACTCGATCTCATGCTCGAATTACAGGAGACCATGGGGCTCGCCTATCTGCTGATTTCCCACGACATGGCCGTGATCGAGCGCATGTCGCACAATGTCGCCGTCATGCGTTCGGGACGCATCGTCGAGATGGGATCGCGACGGTCGGTCTTCGAAAATCCGCAGGATGCCTACACGCAGGCGCTGATGGCAGCTGTGCCTATCCCGGATCCGTCTTTGCGACGGGTGGCGTAAGCGAAGGAGCTGTAGATCCGGCTTATGAACGGACAGGCTAGAAATGAGGTGTTTATCGCAACATCGCATTTTTCGACACGCGTCTTTACAGCATGACCCTTTTCAATCATTAACTCGCTCCGGCAGGAGGCCGGGGCGGACGATCGGCATGCAGATAGCAATCATTCCGGCGCGCGGCGGCAGCAAGCGCATACCGCGAAAGAACATCAGGCTTTTCGGCGGACAGCCGATGATTGCCTGGCCGATCCAGGCGGCACTCTCCAGCAAACTGTTCGACCACGTCATCGTCTCGACGGACGACGATGAGATCGCCGAAGTCGCCAAGGCTTCAGGCGCCAGCGTGCCGTTCCGCCGTCCGGCGGAGTTTTCCAACGATCACAGTCCGGCCCGCGATGCGATCAACGACACCATCGCGCAGGCGGAGGCATTCTACGGCAAAGCGATCGTGTCGGCCTGCTGCATCTACGCAACCAGCCCCCTGATCGAAGCCGAAGATCTTGCAGTTGCCCGCAACCTTCTCGACGAACCACCGGTCCCGAACTTCGTTTTCGCGGCGGCCACCTATCCGCATCCGGTTCAGCGGGCCATGCTGCGCGACGGCGCGCTCGGCGTCCGCATGCTGCATCCGGAACATATGAAGACCCGCAGCCAGGATCTGCCCGAGGCATTTCATGATGCCGGCCAGTTCTACTGGGGCTGGCGCGACGCCTTCATGGAGCGTCAGCCGATGTTTTCGCCCCTCTCGCGGCCCTATCTTCTGCCCCGCGACAGGGTGCAGGACATCGACACGCCGGAAGATTGGGCGTTCGCCGAACTGCTGTTTGCGGCGAAGAACGGGATATCGGGCGCTGGATGATCATTCCCGTCGTCTTTCGTTGCAATGCAGGTTCGCGCGTTGGCCTCGGCCACCTCATGCGCTGCCGCGAAATGGCGCGCTTGCTGACGGAGCGCGGGCATGTCTGCGCGATCGTCGGCCCATCCGAAGATCTCCGTGAGCCGAACGATGCCACGCTTTTTTCGCGCTGGATTCCGCTTTTGGGAGACTATAGCTGCGAGGAAGACGCCCGGGATTTTCTGGCAGTGTGCCGCGAGATGAAGGCGGTCCATGCGGTGATGGACGACTACCGTGTCGATCCGGCCTATCAGGCAAGCCTGAAGGCGCATGGCATCCGCTTCCTGCAGCAATTCGACGCGAGCAAACCCTGGGACTTCCACGCCGACGTCATCGTCAATTCGAACCCCTACGAGCGGGCAGAATACTACGCCGCCTATGTCAAGAACCCGAATGCCCGGCTTCTGCTCGGTCCGCGCTATGCCGTGTTGCGCCCGGAATTCGGCGCGCTCGGCATCCGGCCGGCCGGCCGGCCGGTGCAGCGGATTCTGGTATCCTTCGGCGGCGGTGACGATCTCGGTGCCATTCGATTGACGCTGGAAGCATTGATGGAGACGGCCGGTGCGCAAAACGTCACCGCGATCGTCGTGTCGGGCAACAGCAATCCGCGCAACAAGGCGAACGAAAGCTTTATCGCGGAACTCCCCAAAGGTCGGGTTGAATTTTTTGTGAATCCAAAAATGGTCGCGGAATTGATGAATTCCTGCGATCTTGCCATAATTGCAGGTGGCACGATGAGTTGTGAGGCGGCATTTTGTACTCTACCGATGGTATTGATGGCACTGGCGCCCAATCAGCTGCGTCCATGCCGCGGCTGGGCGGACAAGGCCGGAGCGCGGATGCTGGGGACGATAGACGACGTGACGAGGAGCATGATCCGCGAAACCATCGAGCCTCTGCTCGCCGACACGGCGCAGCGGACCGGGATGGCTGTTCGCGGACAGGCGATGGTCGACAATTCCGGCGGACTGCGCCTGATAGCAGCGTTACTTGAGGAAGATCCGCTATGAGGAAAACAGCCCTCGTTCTTGGAACCAATGCAGGTCAGGCCGACCTGATACGGTATCTGAAAACAGCGGGCTGGAGGGTGGTCGGCTGCTCGCCTGTCGTCGGTGAAGTCGGACAGCAGTTCTGTGATGCCGTCGAACATGTCGATATCGTCGATCTCGATGCGCTCGAAGCCGTCGCGCGCAAGCACAGTGCCGATATCATCTATTCCATATCGTCGGATGTCGCGATCAAGTCCGTGGTGGCCCTGAGCGAAAGAATGGGCCTGCCGCATTTCTTCGACAGCGCCTTCATCGACCTCCTGGACAACAAGGCAGCTCTCCGGGCGTTCCTGACGCAACACGATCTCGGCCCCGTGCCCTTCCGCCATGTCGCTACGGTGCAGGAGGCCGCTGGCTGGAGCGCCTTTCCCTGCGTGGTCAAGCCGGTCGATGGACAGGGCCAGCGCGGCGTGGTCCAGGTCTCCAATCCCGTTGAACTCGCCGATGCGGTCAACCGGGCGCTTGAAATCTCGCGGTCGAAGAAGGCCATCGTCGAAGCCTATCTCGATGGCGTCGAAGTCTCCTGCAACGTGCTGATCTGCGATGGCAAGACACAACTGAAAGTCCTGTCCGAACGCCTGGTCCACAAGGGCCTCGCCCTGGGCCTGCCGGCCGGTCATCTGATCCCGCCGGTGCATGTATCGGCCAGGCATCAGGAAGAGGCCCTTGCCCTGGTTGATGCGATCATCGCGAAAATGCGGATCAAGGCAGGCGTACTCTATTTCCAGATGATCATCACCGAAAACGGCCCGCGTGTCGTCGAGATCGCACCACGGCTGGACGGCTGCCACATGTGGCGTTTGATCAAGGCGTCCTATGGTGTCGACCTCGTCCAGATGACGATGGATTGCCTGACCGGAAAATCGGTCGGCAAGGTCGCGCCGGAATATTCCGGTCCCACGATGGAACTGATGTTCCAGCAGATGCCGCCGGGCGGAAATTTCGACGGCAAGACATTCCCGAAGCCGGGCAGTTCCGCCTACCACGAGTACCGTTACAAGGATGGCGAGGCGGTAAGGGCCGTGAACGGCACGCTCGAAGTCGTCGGCTACTACGTGCGGGAATCGGCATGAGGATCGGGACCGGCACGATCGCGATAACAGGCGGTTCGGGGTTCATCGGGCGATATCTCGTCGATGACCTGAAAGCGGCCGGTTACGCGCCCGTCGTGCTGGGCCGCGCTCCCGCGCCGGGTGCCCGCGCCCGGCAGACGGATTATGGCCGCGAAAGCCTCAAGGCCGTGCTCGAAGGCGTGGATGCCGTCGTGCATCTTGCCGGACGTCGCATGACCCGCGAAGACAACCGGGATGATGTGGCGCCGTTTCTCCATCCGAATGTCGAAGTCGTCGGCAACCTCATGGCTGCCTGCGCATCGGCTGGCGTCAGGAAGGTCATCCACGCATCAACGGTCGCGGTCTATTCGCCCGCAAGCGGCCATCCCTACAGGGAAACGTCCCCCCCTCACCCCATCAATGCTTATGCCCTGTCGAAGCTGATGGGCGAATCCTGCGTGGAAATGCATGCGCGTCTTCATGGCTTGGCGGCGCTGTCTCTTCGTTTCGCAGCCGTCTACGGCCATGGCGAAAAAGGTACTCCTGCGCTGATGAAATTCATCGATCAGGCCGGCAGGCGTGAAAAGCTGGTACTGAAGGGAAATATGGACCATCGCCTCGATCAGATTTATATCCGCGATGCGACAGCGGCAATTCTGTCGTCCTTGCGCGCGCCCTGTTCGGCCGGGGTTTTCAATATCGGCGGCGGCCGGGCTTTGCCCGTGCTTGAAATCGCCGAAACCGTCAATGACGTCTTTGACAATGCCGGCAATCTTTCCATCGAAGACGACGTGAAGAAAGAGGCGCCCGCGACCGTAATGGATCTGGAGGCTGCCCGAGCGACATTGGGATGGGAACCGCGCTTTTCGCTGCGCGGCGGCCTCGAAGATTTCCGCGATACACGGGACCTCGCAGCCTTGAGGGCTGACGGATTTTCGATGTCCGTTTGAAAGGTATTTGTGCATGCTTACGTTGAAAGAGGAGCTCGGCTCGGCGCACGGTCTGAAGGCGGATGGCTCGCCGTTCATCATCGCGGAAATGTCCGGGAATCATAATGCCTCGCTGCAGCGCGCGCTCGAGATCGTCGATGCCGCGGCCGCAACCGGCGCACACGCCCTGAAGATCCAGACCTTTACCGCCGACAGCATGACGCTGGACCTCGACGAGGGCGAGTTCTCCATCCGTGATCCGAAATCGCTCTGGGCAGGCCGCCGCCTGTACGACCTTTATGAGGAAGCCAAGACTCCGGCCGAATGGCACAAGCCGATTTTCGATCGCGCCCGCGAAAAAGGAATCCTCTGCTTCTCGACCCCCTTCAGCGAAGGCGCCGTGGAGTTGCTCGAGTCGCTGAATGCGCCCTGCTACAAGATCGCCTCCTTCGAAGCGGTCGACCTGCCCTTGATCAAGGCCGTGGCCAGCACCGGCAAGCCGATGATCATCTCCACGGGCATGGCAACGGTCGTTGAGATCGCCGAAGCGGTCGAGGCCGCCATGTCGGCCGGCTGCACGAACCTGACGTTGCTCAAGTGCACCTCCAGCTATCCGGCCGCCCCGGAAAACACCAACCTTTTGACAATACCGCAGATCAAGGCGACCTTCGGCTGCAATGTCGGCCTGTCGGACCATACACTCGGTATCGGCGTTTCAGTGGCCGCAATCGCGCTCGGCGCCAGCGTTATCGAGAAGCACTTCATCATCGACCGCAGCGAAGGCGGCGTCGATTCCGCCTTCTCGCTGGAACCGGACGAATTCGGCAGCCTCGTGGAAGAGACCGAACGCGCCTATCGGGCGCTCGGGCAGATCCACTTCGGCGGCACGGCCTCCGAGCAGGCGGGCCGCAAGAAGCGCCGCTCGCTCTATGTCGGCGAAGACCTGAAGGCAGGCGACATCCTCACCCCATCGTCGTTGCGCCGCATCCGTCCGGGCTCGGGCCTGGCACCCAAATACTACGAAATGCTCCTTGGCCGCCGTGTTGGCCGCAACGTCAGCCGCGGCACGCCAATGAGCTGGGATCTGCTGGAGGGGGAAGACGCTTGACTCCGATCAAACGACAGCCAGTCAACGATGGCACCCTTTCACGCCTCAAGCGAGACCTGCTGTATCATGCACCCCGGTTGCTGGGCGGATGGTTATCGGCAAGAAATCTGCAGCGTCTTGCGCTTGCGACCCTGAAAATCGCAGACGGCAACGGCCCGGCCACCTTCAGGATGCTGCGCCAGCTTGAAAGGGCGAGCCGTCTATCCGGCCAGTATACAGCCGCGGAAGAGTATCAGTTGCGGCGGCGGAACAGTGAACTGATCAACTATGCCAAAACCAGGAATTTTCGCAAGATTTTCGCACGTCTCGCACAATTGGAGAAAGTGGAGCAGCCTGCGCCTATTGAAGTCGGCCGGCTGATCTCGAAGGAGATCGTGACCGGACGCGGACACCGCGTCCTTTTGAAAGCGGCCCGAACTGTGCGTAAAAAATATCCTCGCAGCGTCTACCTCATTCACATCGTCACGATGTGCGAGGCCATGCGGGGCGATTACCGCAAGGCAAGCCAAAGCCTCGTCCGCGAACTCGCGCGGCCGCTTCTCGCCGATAACCCAAAAGAAAAGCGCCGGTTTATGGCCCTGCGCGACTGCTGGCGTACTGTCGATCAGATCGCCCGCGATCAGATGGATTTTGCCGATGATTCATCAGGCAACAGCAATGTCGTTGAAACATCGGACGCCCCGCCGGAGATCCAGGCCCTTCCCGAAAGCACTCAACAGTTGCTCCGCTTCAAGGAACATTATCTGCAAGGGCGTCTGCACTCTGAATATCTTGAGGCGTGCGACCGTGACTTCCAGGAAGCGCCAACACTGATCGCCAAGCTTCATGTTATTGGAGAAATGCTACGGCAGGGTGTGCGGCGCGTAACCAGTTATGCCGGCGCCTACGATCTTGCACGAAGACGAATGCTGGAGCTTTTTACGGAACATGAAGGCATTTTCGGACGCAACGTCAGGAAGGCCGGCGGGCACATGCGGGTCGTTTCGGAATTGTGCGCGATGCTCAAGCTCTCGCGGAAACTCGGCCTGGCCGAGGAAAGTGCCGAGATCATCCGGAGATGCCTCAGTCTATCGAAAAAACCGGGTTATCAGCCGTTGATCTGGGCTGCTCCCGCAAGATGCGGGCGGAAAGGACGTTGTTCGATTTTTGATAATTCATTCGATTGACTTATTTTGCAACTCGATCTATATATGCACCATGTCTAAAATTGAAACCGATCCAAATACTCCGTCATCCCGCCGCGACGCGACGCGCGAAAAGCTGCTCGCAGCCGCGCTCGACGTCTTCGGCCGCTATGGCTTCGACGGCGCCTCGACGCGGCGGCTTGCCGATGCGGCAGGCGTCAACCTGCAGGCCAGTCCCTATTATTTTTCCGGCAAGGAAGGCCTCTATATCGCCACCGCCGAGTATCTGACGGAGATGATCACCGACCATATCGGCGGCATGCGCCAAAAGGTCGGCGCCCGCATCGCGGCGCTCGACGCATCGGGCGAAAGCATGACGCCCGCGGAAGCCCGCATCTTCTTGACCGAGATCGCCCAGACGATGGTCGCACTCTTTGTCAGCAAGACATCCGAATCCTGGGCGCGCTTCATCATCCGCGAGCAGATGGAGCCGACCGAAGCCTTCAACCGGGTCTACCAGGGCATCATGCGGCCAATGATCGAGATTGCCCGGCGGCTGATCGGAACCATCCTTGGCGAGGATCCGGCTCGCGAGCATGTGCGGCTGCGTGCCTTTTCCTTTATCGGCAGCATCATGGTCTTTCGCATGGCGCATGCCGCGGTCCTTGCCCAGATGGAATGGGACAGCGCCGGCCCCGACGAGGTCGCAACCCTGCGCAAGCTTGCCGCCGAACTCGTCGCCGTACTCGAGCCCGTCAAAGGAGGTGCTCAATGAAAAAGATCGTCGTTCTCATTCTGCTGCTCGCGGCAGCGGGCGGCGCCGCCTGGTGGTTCGAACTGCCGGCAAAACTCGGGTGGCAGGACGCAGGGCGGAAAGATTTCGTCCTCTACGGCAATGTCGATATCCGCCAGGTTTCGCTCGGCTTTCGTGTCAACGGCCGCCTCTCGGAGGTCACCGCCGATGAGGGCGATGTCATCAGGAGCGGCACCGTGCTGGCCAAGCTCGACGCCCGGCCCTACGACTATGCCGTCCGCTCGGCGGACGCCAATGTCGCAGCGCTTCGCGCCACGCTCGACAAGCTGAAGGCAGGGCCGCGCCCGACCGAAATCGCCCAGACCCGTGCTGCCTACAATGCGAGCCTCGCCGATCTCCAGAATGCCGAACTCGAGCTCGACCGTGCCCAGCAGCTCCGCCCGCGCGGAACGATTTCGCAGGCGGCTTTCGATCAGGCCGTCGCCGCCAAGGCAATGGCAGCGGCCCGCGCCGAATCCGCCAGGGAAGCATTAAAGCTGATCGAGGAAGGCAGCCGCGTCGAGGATATCGCCACTGCCGCCGCGCAGCTGCAAGCCGCCGAAGCGGCATTGGAATCGGCCCGCACATCCCTCGAGGATACGGAGCTGCGCGCGCCGAATGACGGCATCGTCCTGTCGCGGGTGCGCGAAACCGGCGCGATCGTCGCGCCGGCCGATATCGTCTTCGTGCTGTCGCTGACCCAGCCGGTCTGGGTGCGGACCTATGTCTCAGAGCCCGATCTCGGCCGCATCCACCCCGGCATGAAGGTCAAGGTCAGCTCCGATACCCGCCCGGACGACGCCTATGACGGCACGATCGGCTTCATTTCGCCGGTCGCCGAATTCACCCCAAAAACGGTGGAGACGCCGGAACTTCGCACCGACCTCGTCTATCGCCTGCGCATCGTCATCGACAAGCCCGGTGAAGACCTGCGCCAGGGCATGCCGGTCACCGTGCGCTTTCCTTCAACTGCGGCAGACGGGCAATGACCACCGGAACCGACAAAACCGAACTGGTCCGGCTGTCTGACGTGACCAAGCGTTTCGGAGACGCGGCACCCGCGCTTAATGCCGTTTCGGGTTCCATCCTTGGCGGCGAGATCACCGGGCTTGTCGGCCCGGACGGCGCCGGCAAGACGACGCTGATCCGGCTCATGACCGGCCTGATGCTGCCCGACGTCGGCACCGTCGAAGTCCTCGGCTTCGATACCGCCAAAGATCCCGCCGCAATCCAGGCGTCGATCGGCTATATGCCGCAGCGGTTCGGGCTCTACGAGGACCTGTCGGTGCAGGAGAATCTCGATCTCTATGCCGATCTGCGCGGCCTGCCGAAAGCCGAGCGCGGGGCGGTCTTCGACGAGCTTCTGACCTTCACCGACCTCAAGCGGTTCACAAGCCGTCTGGCGGGAAAGCTCTCCGGCGGCATGAAGCAGAAGCTGGGGCTTGCCTGTGCGCTGCTTAAGAAGCCGCGCCTGCTGCTGCTCGACGAACCGGGCGTCGGCGTCGATCCGATCTCGCGCCGGGAACTCTGGAAAATGGTCGAGAACCTGACCAGGGAAGGCATTGGCGTCGTCTGGTCGACCGCCTATCTGGACGAGGCCGAAGCCTGCGATGGTGTACTTTTGCTCAATCAGGGCAGGCTGCTCTTCTCCGGCAAGCCGGCGGACATGACCTCCCGGGTGGAGAACCGGGTCTTCAAGGTCTCCGGCATTGTTGGCCGCAAGCGGCAGGTGCTGGCAAAGCTGCTTGACGAAGACGGCATCATCGACGGCGTCATCCAGGGCGAGGCCATCCGGATCGTCACCCGTGACGGTGCCAAGCCGGAAATCCTGTCGGCCGGAGAAGGCGCGAAGACTTCCCCCGCGCCGCCGCGCTTCGAGGACGCTTTCGTCGATATGCTCGGCGGCGGCCCAGGCGGTCGCTCCAAACTTGCCGAGGCCCAGCAGACACTCACCGCCAAGGACGAGCGGCCTGTCATCGAGGCGAAGGGACTGACAAAACGCTTCGGCGACTTCACCGCAGCAGACGACATCACCTTCGATATCCGGCGCGGCGAGATCTTCGGCCTGCTCGGCCCCAATGGCGCCGGCAAATCCACCACCTTCAAGATGCTCTGCGGCCTGTTGAAACCGACCGCCGGCGAAGGCCGCGTTGCCGGTTTCGATCTGCGCCGGGATGCAGCGGAAGCGCGCAACCAGCTCGGCTACATGGCCCAGAAGTTTTCGCTCTACGGCGATCTCAGCATCGGCCAGAACCTCGATTTCTTCGCCGGCGTCTATGGCCTGTCCGGCCAGCGCAAGCGCGAGCGCGTTGCCCTGATGAACGAGATCTTCGATTTCGGCCGCCATGCCGGGCAATCCTCCAAGGATCTGCCGCTCGGGCTGAAACAGCGTCTGGCGCTCGCCTGCGCCGTCATGCACGAACCGCGGGCACTGTTCCTCGACGAGCCCACCTCCGGCGTCGACCCGATCACGCGACGCGAATTCTGGACGCATATCAACGCGCTGGTCGAAAAGGGCGTCACCGTACTGGTTACCACCCATTTCATGGAGGAGGCCGAATATTGCGACCGGATCTCGCTGATCTATCGCGGCCGCTCCATCGCGCTCGGCTCGCCCGACGAGCTGAAAGCAGGGGTCGTCACCAAGGATCAACCGGATCCGACCATGGAAGACGCCTTCATCGCGCTGATCGAGCGGTCGGAAGCGCAAACGAAGGAAGCCGCATGAGCGCGTCATCGGACAGGATCAGGCGATTTGCAGCCCTTGTGCGCAAGGAGAGCTATCAGGCCGTGCGCGACCCCAGCACGGTCCTGATCGCCTTCGTGCTGCCGCTGATCCTGCTCTTCCTGTTCGGTTACAGCGTTTCGCTCGATACCACCCGCACCCGCGTCGGCCTCGTCATGGAGGAAACCACGCCGCTGACCCAGGCGCTGGCCGCCAGCTTCCAGGCGTCACGCTATTTCTCCGTCATCACCAGCCAGGACCGCCGGGTTTTCGAGGAGGACCTCGTCAATGGCCGCATTCGCGGCATCCTCGTCATCCCCGCCAATTTCACCACCGATTATGCCGCCGGCAATCGCCCGCGCATCCAGGTGATCGTCGACGGCTCGGAGCCCAATACGGCAAATTTCGTCCAGAACTATGCCCAGGGCACCGTCGCCAACTGGGAACGCCAGCGCCAGGCGCTGGTGTCCGAGGGTTCGAACACCATTTCCATCGAGCAGCGCTTCTGGTTCAATCCGGAACTCACCAGCCGCTATTTCCTCGTGCCCGGCTCGATCGCCATCGTCATGACGCTGGTCGGCACGCTGCTGACCTCGCTGGTCGTCGCCCGCGAATGGGAGCGCGGCACGATGGAAGCGATGATGGCGACGCCGGTAACGGCGATCGAGCTGTTGATCGGCAAGATCTTCCCCTATTTCATCCTCAGCCTCGCCTCGATGACGCTCTGCGTGCTGCTGGCGGTCTTCCTGTTCGGCGTACCGTTCCGCGGCTCGGTGCTGGCGCTGTATGCCCTGTCGGCGACATTCCTTGTCCCCGCGCTCGGCCAGGGGCTGCTGATTTCGGCGGCGACGAAGAACCAGTTCCTCGCCTCGCAGCTGGCGCTGATCTCCGCCTTCCTGCCGGCCTTCCTGCTTTCCGGCTTCCTATTCGAAATCAATTCCATGCCCACCGTCATCCAGTGGATCACCTTCATCGTGCCCGCCCGCTATCTGATCCCGAGCCTGCAGACCGTGTTCCTCGCCGGCGACATCTGGCCGATGTTCCTGCATTCGATGGCCGTCATGCTCCTGATCGGTACGGTGTTCTTCCTGGCTGCCGCCCGCAGCACGCGCAAGAGGATCGGCTGATGTGGTGGACGCGGCTTCGAGCCCTGATCGTCAAGGAACTTCTGGCGGTGCTGCGCGACCCGAAGAGCCGCGCCATCCTGATCGGCCCGCCGATCCTGCAACTGCTCGTCTTTTCCTATGCGGCGACGCTCGAGGTGCGCAATGTCGACGTGATGATCCTCAACCGCGATAGCGGCCACTGGGGGCAGGAACTGGTCGAGCGCATCGAGGGGTCGCCGACCTTCCGCCGGATCGAGATGGCTTCCAATCCTAAGCAGGTGCGCGCGGCGATCGATGCTCAGGACGTCATTGCCGCCGTCGAGATCGGCCCGGATTTCTCCCGCGGCATCGAGGCCGGAATGCCCGTCGACCTGCAGATCATCCTCGACGGGCGCCGCTCGAACGCCTCGCAGATCGTCTCCGGCTACCTTACGCAGATCGCAGGAACCCTCGCCGCCGAGACGCCAGCCGGTAGGCGCGCGGCCGCGCGCACGGTCTCGACGATCCCGCGCAACTGGTTCAATCCCAACCTCACCTATCAATGGTTCATGGTGCCGAACCTGATCGCCAGCATCGCGCTGCTGATCGGCCTGATCGTCACGGCTCTGTCGATCGCGCGCGAGCGCGAACTCGGCACCTTCGACCAGCTGATGGTCTCGCCGCTGCGCGTCCACGAGATCCTGATTGGAAAACTCCTGCCGCCAATGATGATCGGCCTCTTCCACATCACCGCCTATATCCTCGCGGCCATCTTCATCTTCGATCTGCCGCTCAGGGGATCGCTGGTCCTGCTCTATGGCAGCGCGATCTTCTATCTCGCCTCCGTCGTCGGCATCGGGCTGTTCATCTCGGCGCTGTCGATGACGCAGCAGCAGGCCATCCTCGGCGCCTTCCTGTTCATGGTGCCGGCCATGCTCCTGTCCGGTTTCGCCACGCCGATCGAGAACATGCCCGAATGGCTGCAACCCGTCACATTGGTCAATCCGCTGCGCTATTTCCTGATCGTCGTCAAAGGCGTCTTCCTGAAGGACATCAGCCTTGCCGAAGTGGTGAACCAGACCATTCCGCTCTGCCTGATCGCCATCGTCACGCTCAGCGCCGCCGCCTGGCTGTTCCGGCGGCGGCTGGAATAGCCGGGCCATTTGACAGTTCGCGCGGAGCAAGCCACTCGCTTATGGTTTTGGAAACCACAACCCAGGATAAATAGCCCAGACGCCTTCTTCATCGCCGCCGTTGCATGTAACCGTACACATCCTGAGCGCGTCGCTCGTTTTACGGGTGTCTAATTTATGAAGATCCTATTGCAGGCCGTGACCGGCTTTTTGCTCCTTTTCATCATTACCGTCTGGTTGGGTGGGCTGCGCCTGGTGGTCGTTCCACCAGCTTCCCTTTTGATGCACCCGACGACCGCGCTGGTTGCCGATGGACACACCTATCGTGTAATCGACAGCCCGCAGGCCATGTGCGGCAGGCTGGCCAATCCCGCCACGGACTGCGAGCAGGTCGCGATCCGGAAACTGTCCAAGGACGCGCTTGTCAAACTTCCCTTCAACCGGTGGCTCTATGAATTCACCGGTCCGGAACGGCCGGTACGGGACTTTCTGTTCGGCGAGGCGACCCTGCGAAGCTCGATCTGAACGGCACGGTGCAGGACCTCTTTTGGCAACCGGAAGAGCCTTGCATCCAGCGCAGTTGTTGCTCGCCCTGTCATACTTAAGTTTTTGCGATTGGCTCCCCGCTTGCGCGATCGGCGATTTCCTTCGTCCCTGTTTCCGGCTAAGCAAGAGACAAAGACGACGGGAGGGGATATGCGCAACATCATCGAAACCGTGGAAGCGCGTCGCGCCGAGGCCCGTCTCGGCGGCGGGCAGAAGCGTATCGACGCCCAGCATGCCAAGGGCAAGCTGACGGCGCGCGAGCGCATCGAGGTGCTGCTCGACGAAGGCTCCTTTGAAGAATACGACATGTACGTCACCCACCGCGCCGTCGATTTCGGCATGGCCGAGCAGAAGGTCGCGGGCGACGGCGTCGTTACCGGCTGGGGCACGATCAACGGTCGCCAGGTCTATGTCTTCTCGCAGGATTTCACGGTACTCGGCGGCTCGCTGTCGGAGACCCACGCGCAAAAAATCTGCAAGATCATGGACATGGCGGTGCGCAACGGCGCTCCCGTCATCGGGCTGAACGATTCGGGCGGCGCCCGCATCCAGGAAGGCGTCGCCTCGCTTGCCGGTTACGCCGAAGTCTTTCGCCGCAATGCCGAGGCCTCCGGCGTCATTCCGCAGATTTCCGTCATCATGGGCCCCTGCGCCGGCGGCGCCGTCTACTCGCCGGCGATGACCGATTTCATCTTCATGGTGCGCGACAGCTCCTACATGTTCGTCACCGGCCCGGATGTGGTGAAGACCGTCACCAACGAGATCGTCACGGCAGAGGAACTCGGCGGTGCGGGAACGCATACGAAAAAATCCTCCGTGGCCGACGCGGCCTACGAGAACGACATCGAGACGCTGGAGCAGGTGCGCCTGCTGTTCGATTTCCTGCCCTTGAACAACCGCGAGAAACCGCCGGTCCGCCCCTTCCATGACGACCCGGCGAGGCTTGAGGCGCGGCTCGACACATTGATCCCGGATAGTTCGGCAAAACCCTACGACATGAAGGAACTGATCCACACGATCGCCGACGAAGGCGATTTCTTCGAGCTTCAGGAAGCCTTTGCCCGCAATATCATCACCGGCTTCATCCGGATCGAAGGCCAGAGCGTCGGCGTCGTCGCCAACCAGCCGATGGTTCTGGCCGGCTGCCTGGATATCGACAGTTCCCGTAAAGCTGCCCGCTTCGTCCGTTTCTGCGATGCCTTCTCGATCCCGATCCTGACGCTGGTCGATGTGCCCGGCTTCCTGCCCGGCGTGGCGCAGGAATATGGCGGCGTCATCAAGCACGGTGCCAAGCTGCTGTTTGCCTATTCACAGGCAACCGTGCCGATGGTGACGCTGATCACCCGCAAGGCCTATGGCGGCGCCTATGACGTCATGGCCTCCAAGCATATCGGCGCCGACGTCAACTATGCCTGGCCAACCGCCGAAATCGCCGTCATGGGTGCTAAAGGGGCGACTGAAATCCTCTACCGCTCGGAACTTGGCGACGCAGACAAGATCGCCGCCCGCACGAGCGAATACGAAACCCGCTTCGCCAACCCTTTCGTCGCCGCCGAACGCGGCTTCATCGACGAAGTGATCATGCCGCATTCCTCGCGCCGCCGCATCGCCCGGGCGTTCGCCTCGCTGAGGAACAAGCGCAAGGAACAGCTGTGGCGCAAGCACGATACGATTCCGTTGTGAGGGAAAGATGCCTCCAAAACCACAGCCGTCATCCTCGGGCTTGACCCGAGGATCTGCCGTACCAGACTCTTCGTCGCACCGGGCATGGATCCTCGGGTCAAGCCCGAGGATGACGGAGAAATAAAATACGCCTCGCGAAAGCAACCCCACACTAGCGAAATTCATTCCTATGTTCCCATATGTCTGATGTGTTCTCCCGTTAAGCACATCGCTCATTTACTAAGGACCCGCACTCATGACCGAAAAATCCCCCGCCGATAATTTCCCCGCCGGCTATGAAGTCCCGAAGGTCTGGACCTGGGACAAGGCGAATGGCGGCCAGTTCGCCAATATCAACCGGCCGATCGCCGGCCCGACCCACGACAAGGTGCTGCCGGTCGGAAAACATCCGCTGCAGCTTTATTCGCTGGCGACGCCGAACGGCGTCAAGGTCACCATCATGCTGGAAGAGCTTCTGGCCGCCGGCCACACGGGCGCGGAATACGATGCCTGGCTGATCAGGATCGGCGATGGCGACCAGTTCGGGTCCGGCTTCGTCGACGTCAATCCGAACTCGAAGATCCCGGCCCTTCTGGACCGCTCCACGCCGGAGCCGACCCGCGTCTTCGAATCAGGCTCGATCCTGCTCTATCTCGCCGACAAGTTCGGCGCCTTCCTGCCCAAGGACCACAAGGCGCGCACCGAGACGATGAACTGGCTGTTCTGGCAGATGGCATCGGCGCCTTATCTCGGCGGCGGTTTCGGCCATTTCTACGCCTATGCGCCGATGCATATCCAATACGCGATCGACCGTTTCGCCATGGAAGTGAAACGCCAGCTCGACGTGCTCGACCGGCACCTCGCCGACAACCGCTACATGGCAGGTTCGGACTATACGATCGCCGACATCGCCATCTGGCCGTGGTACGGCAATCTGGCACAGGGCAAGCAGTATGGCGAATCCGGCACCTTCCTTGATGTCCAGAGCTACAAGCATGTCCAGCGTTGGACCGCTGAAATCGCCGATCGTCCGGCCGTCAAGCGCGGCCGCATGGTCAACCGGATGATGGGTGATCCTGCCGAGCAGCTGCGCGAGCGCCACGACGCCTCCGACTTCGAAACGAAGACGCAGGACAAGATCGCCCCAGATCAGACCAAGGCCTGAAGGAAACCGGCATGCCCAAACGGCCCGACATGACAAAACACCGAGGCTTTCCCTCCGGCATGCCGGGCCATGGCCATCATTTCACCATCCGGCGCGCAAACGAGAAAGGAGTGACGCCGCTGAAAGCTCTGCAGCGCCTCGCCCGCCAGAACTCGATCGAACACCGGGTGGACGCTGCCTTCCTGCACGCCCTCTGGCACCATTTCGGCGCCGAACCCTTCGAACGGGGCAATCTCGATGCCGGACGGCTCAATCTTCTGTTCGGCCGCGAGGTCGTGCCGGCCGAGGAGCCGTTCGATCCGACGTCCTATGAGGCGCTGCTGCGGATCGATGAACGGGTGGGACGCAAGAGCTTCCCGGAAGCCTTTGAAGACGTGATGGAAGTGTGACGCCATGGCCAAGACCCCTGAAATGCCCAAGCATCGCGGCTTTCCACCCGGACTGCTCGGAACCCAGTGGCAATTCACCCTGCGTCGGGCCAATTCCAAGGTCACGCCTTTGACGGCCTGGCCGCGGCAGCGGACCATGGACCAGACGGTGGCACTTGCCGACATCGGCTTCGTGCAGGCCCTCTGGCAGTATTTCGGCACGACGCCGTTCCAGCGCGGCAATCTGGACGGAGAACGGCTCTGCCGCCTGTTCGGGCGCGAACTGCTGCCGGCGGAAAGAGGCTTCGATCCGGCCTCATACGAGGGACTGCTGAAGCTCAACGAGCCCCTGGCCCGCAAGAACTTCCCGCAGGCTTTCGAGGATGAGAAGAAGGATGCGAGCGCTTCGCGCGGCATCAAGAAAACCGCCGAATGAGCGAGCGAGGCCAGCCATCCATGTTCCAGAAAATCCTCATCGCCAATCGCGGCGAAATCGCCTGCCGGGTCATCAGGACGGCGAAGAAGATGGGCATCGCCACCGTCGCTGTTTATTCCGACGCGGATGCCGATGCGCTGCACGTGAAGATGGCTGACGAGGCCGTGCATATCGGGCCGGCGCCGTCCAGCCAGTCCTATATCGTCATCGACAGTATCCTCGAGGCGATCAAAAAGACCGGCGCCGATGCGGTGCATCCGGGTTACGGCTTCCTGTCGGAGAACGCCGTGTTTGCGCAGGCGCTGGAGAAGCAAGGCGTCGCCTTCATCGGTCCGCCGGTGGGCGCGATCCAGGCGATGGGCGACAAGATCACCTCGAAGAAGCTCGCCGCGGAAGCCGGCGTCTCCACCGTACCGGGCCATATGGGCCTGATCGCCGATGCCGAAGAGGCCGTCAAGATCGCCGGCGAAATCGGCTACCCGGTGATGATCAAGGCATCGGCCGGCGGCGGCGGCAAGGGCATGCGCATCGCCTGGAACGACGGGGAAGCGCGCGAGGGTTTCCAGTCCTCGAAGAACGAGGCCAAGGCTTCGTTCGGCGACGACCGCATCTTCATCGAGAAATTCGTCACCCAGCCGCGCCATATCGAAATCCAGGTACTCGGCGACACGCACGGCACCGTTCTCTATCTCGGCGAACGCGAATGCTCGATCCAGCGGCGAAACCAGAAGGTCATCGAGGAAGCCCCCTCGCCCTTCCTCGATGAGAAGACCCGCCGCGCCATGGGCGAACAGGCGGTCGCCCTGTCGAAGGCAGTTGGCTATCATTCGGCCGGAACGGTCGAATTCATCGTCGATGGTAACAGAAATTTCTACTTCCTCGAAATGAACACCCGCCTTCAGGTTGAGCATCCGGTGACCGAACTGATCACCGGCATCGATCTGGTCGAGCAGATGATCCGTGTGGCTGCGGGTGAAAAACTGTCCTTCGGCCAGAACGACGTGCATCTCAACGGCTGGGCGATCGAAAGCCGGCTCTATGCCGAGGATCCCTACCGCAACTTCCTGCCCTCCATCGGGCGTCTGACGCGCTATCGCCCGCCGAAGGAAGGCGCGCATGCCGACGGCACCATCGTGCGCAACGATACCGGCGTCTTCGAAGGCGGCGAGATCTCGATGTATTACGATCCGATGGTGGCGAAACTCTGCACCTGGGCGCCGGACCGGCTGACGGCGATCGATGCCATGTCCGCGGCACTCGATGACTTCGAGGTCGAGGGCATCGGCCACAACCTGCCCTTCCTGTCGGCCGTCATGCAGCACGACCGGTTTCGCGCCGGCCGGATCACCACCGCCTTCATCGCCGAGGAGTTCCCGGACGGTTTCCATGGCGTCGCGCCCGATCCGGCTTCGGCCCAGAAGCTGACGGCTGTCGCCACGCTCGTGCACCAGGCGCTGCAGGACCGCGCCGTGCAGATATCCGGCACCATCGGCAATCATCGCCGGGTGATCGGCAAGGACTGGGTCGTCACCTTCGCGGGCCACGAACATGCCGTGACACTCAACGCATCCGCCGACGGCGCCTATGTCGCGCTTTCGGATGGCACCGTGTTTGCGGTTGCCAGCGACTGGACACCCGGCCGCAGCCACGCCACCTTCAATGTCGACGGCACGGCCATGGGCGTGAAGATCGACCTGCTCGGCACCGCCATCCGCCTACGCTGGCGCGGCATGGACGTGCGCGCTCATGTCCGCAGCCCGCGCGTCGCCGAGCTTGCCCGGCTGATGCCGAAGAAACTGCCGCCGGACACCTCGAAAATGCTGCTCTGCCCGATGCCCGGCGTCATCACCGCGGTTGCGGTGACCCAAGGCGAAACCGTGGAAGCCGGCCAGACGCTGGCGACGGTGGAGGCAATGAAGATGGAGAACATTTTGCGCGCCGAACGCCGGGGCGTGGTGAAGCGGGTGGCTGTCACCGCCGGGGCGAGTTTGGCGGTGGATGAATTGATCATGGAGTTCGAGTAGGGCCAGCGGCGGGGAAAATGACCCCCTCACCAATAGAATCTAGCACTTAGCTGACGCTAAGATGCTGATTTTATGTCCTCTCCCACAAGGGGAGAGGTAGAATGCGGCAAGCGCGGCGTCTTATCTCTCCCCCTGCGGGAGAGAAAGCGATTTCAAAATCTTAGCTTTAGCTAAGTGTTAGAAATTGCAAGTGAGGGGGCTGCAACGAACTCTTATGCTCCTTGAGAAAAGACAGAGAAACCGAATGACCTTTCATCCCCGCCCGCAGCATCCATGTCATCATCGTTTCCGTTCCGCCAATGGATACGCTGCCAGGCGTGGCAGTGAGGCGGGGCCGGTGCCGGGTGGAAGGGAGCGACGCAGGCTCTTTCATCCGGGGTTCGCAGAAAATGGTTCCCCTCCGCAGGCTGTTGCGGCTGCGGACGTGCCTGTGCGGCACAGAGGACTGGCGCGAATGCCGTCGCAGAGGAACAGAAGTTGCGGGCAAAAACCACCGAACGGGGCGCTGAGAGGTGTCACTTTTTTACTACCCAACGCGGCAGCTTTGAGCGCCCCGTCCTTCGCATGCTCCAGATCCACGGCGGTAATCCGCGCGTGGATGAAGGCGGTTGACGGCTCGCTCCAACTGACCTCCCCCCTTGAGGGGGAGATGCCCCGAACGGGGCAGAGGGGGGT